>OBYW01000419.1_pt1 | contig 20471 bp, 10 predicted proteins | sample 1476841 | NCBI WGS metagenome assembly OBYW01 (sample SAMEA2580222, study PRJEB22360) | human gut metagenome | biome: human gut; feature: human-associated habitat; material: faeces | place: Denmark | collected 2008/2010
CGCCGCCATTTTCCGTAGGAAAATTCAAGCGGCGCGACGCGAGGAGGGAGGAAGCTCTGGGAGCTTCCGTACGACGGAGCCATCCTTAAATTCCGCCATTTTCCGTAGGAAAATTCAAGCGGCGCGACACGCATGAAAAAAGACGCCGACGGGTTTGTTCGTCGGCGCCTTGGAATGCGGAAGTGTGGTTCAGCATTCGTTTGGGCAGAAAGCCCACGTGAAATGCATTAGCCGCGGGAACCGTTGGCGTAGAAGCGGGCCAAGGCTTCGTCGCGGAATTCGTCGAAATATCCGCCGTCAATCGACGCGCGAATGTCGTCCAGCAGCTTCACGAAGAAATGCTCGTTGTGGATCGTGGCCAATGTGAAACCGTTGAATTCGCGGGCGCGCAACGCATGATCCACGTAAGCACGCGAATAATGCGTGCACGTGTAGCAATCGCAGCCCTCTTCAAGCGGGCCAAAATCATGCTTGAATTGCGCGCGCTTGATGTTGTAACGTCCGTCGCGCGTGAAAATCGCGCCATTTCGGCCGCAACGCGCCGGTGCGACGCAATCGAACGTGTCTCCACCATTCTCGACACATGCGAAAATGTCGTCGACTGCAGCGATGCCGAGCACGTGACGTGGCCGGCTTTCCGGCATCGCATCGCAAATCCAAGCGCAAGTGTCGCCGATAATGCGCTTTTCAATCGCGCCTCCGATGCCAACGCCGTCAAAATCCAGCGAAGCGATCTGTTCGGCCGCATGCCTGCGCAAATCCTCATAATTCGCGCCCTGCACCACACCATACAGCGCCTGATACGGCTTGCCGACGCGCTCTTCGGTAAGCCTCTTATGCTCGGCAACGCAACGCTGCGCCCAACGGTAGGTGCGTTCCACGGAACGTTCCTGGTAGCCGCGCGTGTTCATCAGTGTGGTCAGCTCGTCGAACGCAAACATGATGTCGGCACCGATCTTATGCTGGATTCCCATTGAAATTTCGGCGGAAAAACGGTGTAGTGAGCCGTTGAGCGGCGATTTGAACGTTACGCCGTCCTCGTCTACGAACGCGAGGCGCTCTTTACCTTCGGCGATCACGTCGTCTGATTTCATTCCGGTCACATCCATGGCGAGGGTTTTCTTGAAGCCCGCGCCGAGCGAAAGCACTTGGAAACCGCCGGAATCGGTGAAGGTCGGACCGTTCCAGTTCATGAATTTGGCAAGACCGCCGGCTTCGTCGAGCACTTGCTCACCGGGGCGTTCATACAGGTGAAACGCGTTGGACAGCAGGCATTGTGCGCCGAGGTCCTTCATGGTTTCGGGCAGCACGGCTTTCATCGCGGCCTGCGTGGCCACGGGCACGAACGCCGGAGTGTGAATATCGCCGTGGGGGGTATGAATGGTGCCGGTGCGGCCGTATCGTGCGCCGTCGCGTCCCTTGCCGTCGGCCGCGTCGGGAAGGCGGGTTTTCTGCTCGAAATAGAAGGCGTCGCGGCGGCCCGGCTTGCCTGGTTCCGCTCCACGCGGATGTTCGATGAGGTTTTCGACTGGTGCCGCCATGTTCGCTGCGGCTGTTGCCGCGGTTTCGTGCGCCGCCGCGTTGATCTGTGGTTCGTTCAAGCTTGTCATGCTTTCAACTGTATGCGATAGCGCCGATTGCCGACGGTGGCTACGTCGTTCGCCGGCTGAATACGATTTTCCTTATATGTGGCAGATTCGTTCCGTTGAAAAATGTGATTTCCCTTATATGTGGCAGTTTTCCGAAAACAAGAGTCGTTAGGGGGTATTGAAACGACGTTTTGAACCCATCTGTGCAGAGGAAAGTGCCACATATAGCGCAAATGAGTTTTTGTGTGGCTGCATTTCTGCCACATATAACGCGAATGAGTTATCGAATTTCTTGCGATGGTTGTGAGAAGGCGTATCGGCTGAGGTTTGTCAAGTTGCATCGCATAGCCTCTGGCACCGTATGGAGAGAACTGCCAAGAGATTCGGTTGCTACTTTCAACAAACATTCAGGAAACTTCCAGAGCGAGTATCTTTACTCGTAGATAGCAGTTCGAGCGGCACGATTGCTGATTTGTGAAATGCCGCGAGACGAATAAGGAGCGAAAATGGCTGAAGAGAACGACCAGAACGCCGTGCAGCCGCAGAATGACGAACAGCAGACCGTGCCGATGCCGCCGGTTGATGCGGAACAGACGCAAACTTACGCAGGCGAGCCGTATGCTGCAGAGTCGGCTACCGAACCGATTGACATGCAGAGCGGTATTGAGAATCAGCCGACGGCCGCCATGCCTGTTGCGAACGACGACGCTTCGGCGGAATCCGCGACTGCGGCGGGCGATACTCCGGATTACGCTTCCGCAGCGGGCGAGCGTACCGTGGTTGGCGGTTCCGCGCAGGATGCGCCGGCCCAGCAGTACCGTCCGGCACCGGAATATGGTGCGTACGGTCCCGTGCCGACGCAGCCGACTGATGGCACCGCAGCCGCGAACGGCACTGCGAACGGTACGGCGAGTGACGCGCCGAACATGCCTCCGCAGCCGCAATATGGCACATACGGGCAGGCTCCGCAGCAGTCGCAGCGGCCTCGCAATCCTTTCTTCGGAAATCCGTATGTGGGTGGAAATCAGCAGAACAATCAGCAGAACGCGCAATCGAATAACGGTAATCCGTTCATGAAGCCCACGGCGCAAGGCGGTGCCAACGTGCCGCCGGCCGGGCCGAATAATCCGAATAACGGTAATCCGTTTGGAAATCCGAATAACGGTAATCCGTTCGGTACCCCGCAGCAAAATGGCGTTGCACCCAAGCCGAAGTTCGCTTCCGGCGTGACCGGTCATGTGATGACCGGCGTGGTGGCGGCACTTGTTTCCGCGGTCCTCTGCCTCGGAGTCGGCTACGCGGCAATCACCAATGGATGGGTGACCGTACCCACCTCCAGCTCACTGACCAGCGTGAAATCCAACACGTCCGGATCTGGTTCGGCGAAAGCCAAATCCGGCGAGGCCGCAGACTGGAGCGCAGTGGCGAAAGAAGTGTCCGATTCTGTGGTGTCCATTGACGTGGCAACCAGCGACGGCAGCGCCAAAGGCTCCGGCGCAATCATCAGTGACAAAGGCTACATCGTCACCAACAACCATGTGATTTCCGGCGCGAAGCAGATTCAAGTGACGCTTGCCAACGGCACCATCTACTCAGCGCAAATCGTCGGCACTGACACCACCACCGATCTGGCCGTAATCAAGCTCGACAATCCTCCGAGCAGTCTGAAGGCCGCGGAATTTGCCGATTCCGACAATCTTGCCGTGGGTGAATCCGTGATGGCCATTGGCAACCCGCTCGGCTACGATGACACCGCAACCGTCGGCATCGTTTCCGCGCTCAACCGCCCGGTGACCGTGACCGATGACAACAACAACGACATCGTCACCAACGCCGTGCAGATCGACGCGGCCGTCAACCCAGGCAATTCCGGCGGTCCGACCTTCAATGCGGCCGGCCAGGTGATCGGCATCAACTCGTCCATCGCATCCACCACAACGTCTTCCGGCACAGCCGGATCCATCGGCATCGGCTTCGCCATTCCATCGAACCTGGTAAAGCGTGTGGCCAACGAAATCATTGACAACGGCACCGTGCAGCATGTGGCGCTCGGCGTCACCATCAAGAGCTCCACGGTTGAGGCGGACGGCGTGACCCGCGGTTGCACGCAGGTGCAGTCCGTGGTCGACAACAGCCCGGCAGCCAAGGCCGGAGTGAAGGCTGGTGACTCCATCGTGGCGTTCAACGGCAAGGCGGTGAACAACAACTATTCGCTGCTCGGCTACGTGCGCGCCTCCGCCATGAATGACAAGGTGACATTGACGGTCGTGCGTGACGGCAACACCATGGAGCTTGACGTGACGCTTGACCAGGAGGAATCCCAGACGAACTCCTCCAACAGCCAGAACCAGCAGAACAACGGCAATGATGGCCAGAGCCAGAACGGCAACGGTTACGGTAACGATGGTAACGGCGGCAATAGCGGCAACGGAAATGGACAGAGCGGCGGCAATGGTAGCAACGGCTACGGTGACGGAGGCGGCCTGTTCGACCCGTTCGGCCTGTGGTAAAGCACGACGGACCGCCGCGGTTGGCCGTGGATGGCTGCGGTCGGCTGCGGCTGGCTGAAATAAGGGTGTTGACCACCCGATAGGCTGACGGCGAAGACGCGACTGGAGTTGCTTAATCGCAAGAACGTCTTGTGAACGTCATCGCGAGAACGTTAAAACCGCGGAAAACCAATAAAAGTTAAAAGCAGAAGCAGGACTGTGCAAACAATCGTACAGTCCTGCTTTTCTATTTTTGGCAATTGCGACACGAAAATCGCAAATGTTTGCTACGCTGGAAATATCTTTTTACGCCGTGTATCGATGGCTCGCGCGGGCGAGGCGCCGATGGGTTAACAAGGCGTCCGATACGAGCGTAAGGAGATTCTCATGCGTAGAATCATCGATATTTGCTGGCGACTGTGCAGGCAGGTTCCGTTATTGCCGATCACCATTCTGGCCGCGATTCCGTTGGCATTGCTGGGGGAGTGGAGGCCGTGGGGCGAGGCTGCGTGGGTTTCTCACGATTTGCATGCTGGCTTTGGTTGGCTGAGCGCGTTTAATCCGGGTGCTGGACAGTGGATAGTGATCGCGCTGGTCGCATACACGATTGTGGTGACGGTGCGTGGCATGATCGACGATCTGCGGCACGGCCATGTTGGCGTTGATCTGCTGGCGGTCGTTGCGATTGCGTCGACGGTTGCAGTGCAGGAGTATTGGGCCGCTTGGGCCGTGGTGCTGATGATCTCATCCGGCGAGGCGATCGAGGAATTCGCACAGTCGAAGGCCGAAAGCAACCTGACTGCGCTGATTGACGCGGCGCCCCGAACTGCGCACGTGGTTGCGCTGCCGGGAGTGCGCGGGCATGTGCATGCGACGGGCAGTGAGCATACGGCCGACGTGACAGCCGACGGATTCCGTGCCGTCAGAATGTCCGATTCTGCAGAAATGGACAACCAAGACGGTGGGAAGCATGATTATGTGTCCGAATCTCCAGAATCGGACACAAAAGATGCTTCGCAAACGTATGATGCGGCTGGAGAGCGCTTCGAAACGGTCCCCGTCGATCAAGTGCGGCTCGGCGACGTGATTCTGGTTCTGCCTGGCGAAACAGTGCCTGTCGACGGCGAGTTGCTGTCGGGTGTGGCCACGCTGGACCTGAGCAACATCAACGGCGAGCCTGTGCCGCGTGAAGTGTATGCGGGCGCTCGCGTGATGTCTGGCGCAGTCAATGGCTCGACCACGTTGACCATGCGTGCCACGCAACTTGCGCAGGATTCGCAGTATCAGAAGATTCTCGAGCTGGTTTCGTCGGCGCAAGAGTCGCGCCCCGCTGTCGTGAAGACCGCGGATATGCTTGCAGTGCCGTTTACCGTGCTTTCGCTTGCGATTGCTGGGATTGCATGGGCGGTTTCCGGATTGCCGCTGCGATTTGCGCAGGTGCTGGTTCTCGCCACGCCTTGCCCGCTTCTGATTGCCGCACCGGTTGCGTATGTGGCTGGAACAGGGCGTCTTGCCAAAGCGGGAATCCTGATTAAAGCACAGGACGTGTTGGAAAATCTAGGTCGCGTATCGCATATTTTCTTCGATAAAACCGGCACGCTTACCGTCAAGCAACCGCAGGTCGTGCGCGTGGAGAAGCCGTTCGAAACGAGTTCGCCGTTCAATGAAGACCATATTCTCATGATGGCCGGTGTGGTGGAAAGTTACTCGGTGCACATTCTGTCGAAAGGCATTGCGGCGGCCGGGCGCAAGGCCATGAACGACTTGTACGCGCGGTATACGTCGGGGCAGCGGTTGTGCGCTGAGCGTGATCTGTCTGGGCATGGGCGCGACTATCCGGTGGTGAAGAACGTTGTGGAGGATTCAGGCAAAGGTGTTTCCGGCGAAGTGAATGGGCATCGGGTGCGTGTGGGGCGTTTTGCGTATGTGACGGCCGACGGATCCGGATTCACGCCGGTCCTGCATGCGTCGGGTGAACGCGACGTGTCCGATTCTGCCGAATCGGACACTCTAGGAGTGCGAGACGGAATGTCTGACGATGTGCAGTCTGCAGTTGTAGCCCCCTTCATCACCCCTTCCGCTGAGACGTCGCAGACGACGCCCGTCCGCAAGTCCGAAACCGCAAACTCGCTGTTCGCTCCGCTTGCGCCGGACGAGATGGCCGCATACGTGGCGATTGACGGCAAACTGGCCGCCCGCATCGTGCTTCGCGACGTGCCCCGTGCGAATGCGAAACGTTCCTTGGCCCGTCTGCATGAGCTTGGTATCAAGGGGCTGTCCATGCTTACCGGCGACAAGGCCGCGTCCGCTCGCATCATCGCAAATGAGGTCGGTATCGATGACGTGCAATCTGAGCTGTTCCCTGAAGATAAGGTTGCCGCTGTTAAGAACGCCACCGAGTCCACGCATCAAAACCAGTCCATGCCCGCCCGCATCATGCGGCGTATAACTGGCGAATCCAGGAATCGCCAAGTCACCATGATGGTCGGCGACGGCGTCAACGATGCTCCTGTACTTGCAGTCGCCGACATCGGCATGGCCATGACCGACGGCACGTCCACCGCAGCTTCCGAATCCGCGCAAGTGGTCATCATGAATGATGATATCGCCTCTGTGCCACGTGCCATCGCCATCGCACGCCGTACGAAAAACGTGATGCTTCAGGCGGTGTTGATCGGTCTCAGCCTCGCCATCATCGGCATGGTCGCAGCCGCATTCAACCTGATTCCCGTGGTCGTTGGCGCATTCATGCAGGAGGTTATCGACGTGGTCAGCATTCTGTGGGCGCTCACTGTGCTTTTCGACCGCGGCGAATCCGCGTGATTGCGGGGAGCGGTGTCATGTGCGGCGTTTTGGGGAAGCGTTTACAACGAGCTTGGCGAGATTTCTCCAGCGATCGATACGCGCATCCACTTGCCAAAGTCGGCTCCGGTCACGCCTTGTGACAGCAGGAACATGATTTTCGCATACGCGGCTTCCAACGTCATATCACCGGCTCCGATCGCGCCGGCACGAGCGATCGCATCGCCCGTCTCGTAATGGCCGAGCAGCACTTCCGCCTGCTGACATTGCGACGCGATCACAACGGGAACATCGTCATGCAGCACGTCGGCAATCACGTCGGTCAATCCCGGTTCGTCGCTCGGCACATTGCCGACGCCGTACGCGCGCAGCAATACCGCTTCCGGATGCGGTGTAAGCATCGCTTCCAATCGCGCCGCGGAAATGCCGGGCGCCATATCAATCACAGCAACATCGTGACGGGAGTAAGGCTGAGGTGACGTCCAGCCGCAACCGACCGAAGCAACATCGTCTGCATACCAGTGCCATGGCATGCCCGTACGAGCCAGCGGTCCGACGGAAGGCGCCGAAAATCCTTCAAACGCCCAACTCGACGACTTGCTCACGCGATTTCCGGCAAACAGGTGATGTCCAAAAAACAGTCCCACACCGTGGAATCGTCCGCTCATCGCGGCGTTCAGCGCGCCCGTGACATTCGCAATGGCATCCGATTCGATTTTGCCGAGCGGATGCTGCGAGCCCGTGAAAATCACCGGCTTGCCGAAACCAGCCAGTGCATACGAAATCGCGGCGCTCGAATAGCTCATCGTGTCGGTGCCATGCAGCACCACGAACGCGTCGGCATCATCGTGATGCGCACGCAAGTCGTCAACCATCGTCTGCCAATTGTCGGGCGTCGCGTTCGACGAGTCGATAAGCGGATCAAGCTCGGTGAACGTGAACAGGCTTGCGTCCATGTGCGCGTCCTCCAGCAGGCGGAACAGCCATCCGCGAGTGTCGGCTCCCGGAATCAGGCCGTTCGGCGAGTCAATCATGCCGATGGTGCCGCCGGTATATGTGATGTGAATGCGCATTGCCACCTTCTTACGATTGCTTGGTACTTGATAAGTACTTGCTTGCGATTGCGGGATGGGCGAATTCCGATATTTCGGATTCCTACATCCCGCGATTCTGCGACTACTTGCGATTGTACGTGCATCTGCCGCGCTCATTGCGTACGATTAATGCAGCCACACGTTGGATTCATCTGGATTCAGTGCAAACACCAACGCCAGTGCGCACAAGGCGAAGAAGTCGTAAGAAAGTGCATAAGCACCCCTGTCGCAAGTGCAGGGAATGCATTAGGCTAGAGCGCGTGACTGAAACTAATGAACTTCGTATTGCTGTAATCGGCGCCGGCCCTGCAGGCGTCTACTCCTCTGACATTTTCCTGCGCCAGTTGAAGAAGCTCGGCGAGGGGCTTGGCCTCGGCACTGCCGCGCGCATCGATCTGTTCGAAAAGCTGCCTGTGCCGTTCGGTCTGGTGCGCTACGGAGTGGCCCCCGACCACCCGTCCATCAAATTCATCGCATCAGCGCTTGAGAAGACGCTCGACAACCCCGACATCCACCTATATTGCGACGTGGAATTCGGCAAGGATGTGACCCTCGACGAGCTGCTGGAACGCTACGATGCCGTGCTGTTCGCCACCGGTGCCGTTGAGGACAAGCCGCTTGGACTGCCGGGCGCCGACCTGGATGGCGTGTATGGCGCAGCCAAGTTTGTGGAATGGTACGACGGTTATCCGACCGGCGCTCGCGAGTGGCCGCTTGAAGCTGAGGAAGTCGCCGTGATCGGCGGTGGCAACGTGGCCATGGACGTGGCGCGCGAACTTATGCGCAATGCCGACGATCTGAAGGAACGCACCGACATTCCAGACAATGTGTACGAGGGTGTCAAGGCGAACAAGGCTCGCGTGCTGCACCTGTTCATCCGCCGCGGTGTGGCGCAAGCCAAGTTCTCCGTACAGGAATTGCGTGAGATGGAGAAGCTGCCGGGAGTGCAGCTGATCATTAACGAAGACGATTTCGATTTGGATGAAGACACGATTGAAGAGGCCGGCAAAGACAAGCTGACCCGTCAGATGGTCGAAGAGCTGTTCACGATTCGTGAGATGGCGGAAGACATGGAAGATGACGGTGACGTGGATTACGAGGGTAATACGGCTGATCGCAAGTATTATGTGCACTTCAATTCCGCGCCGGTCGAAGTGCTGGGCGAGGACGGCAAGGTCGTTGGCATTCGCGTGGAGAAGACCGAAACGTCGGCTGACGGCAAGATGAGCCGCACCGGCGAATTCGAGGAGTATCCGGTGCAGGCCGTGTACCATGCGATCGGCTACAAGCCTGCCACCGCGCCGGGCATCGCGTACGACGAGCGTCACGCGCATCTGGCGAACGCGAACGGTGACGGACGCATCACCACGACCGCTTCGGCCGCGGACGGCGCGCAGGTGCGTGAACGTCTGTATGCCACCGGTTGGGCTAAGCGCGGCCCGGTCGGACTGATCGGCTCCACCAAGTCCGACGCGCTGCTCATCGTCACCAACATGCTGGAGGATCTGTCCAAGGCAGCCGAAGGTGGTCGTGTGGCGGCGGACCGCGATCCGGAATCCATCGACCGACTGCTGGAGTCGCGCGGTGTCAGGCCGATTGACTTCGCCGGTTGGAAGAAGGTCGACGCGTTCGAACGTGCCGAAGGCGCGAAAGAAGGCCGCGAGCACAAGAAGGTCATCGACCCGGAGCAGATGCGCGCCCTGGCTCACGCCTAAGGTGGGTGTTTGAAACCCGGTCCGATAGGTTTCAGACTTTTTTCATGCGTCTTGGGTGTCCGATTCTGGAGAATCGGACACCCAAGACGTTTTTTATCCTGTACTTGTCCGCTTCTGGTGAATCGGACATGTAATGTGCGCGAAAGACCTGCTGGATGTCCGTTTCTCCAGAATCGGACATCCGGGGAGAAGCTGAGCGTGCGAACTTCCGCAACTGCCCCTAGTCCTTTCCGCAGCCCAGTCTCCAGCGCATATCCAGCAAAAACTCAGACTCCGTTTCTACGCTGGTGCCCATGAACGGCAAATTGCAGGTGCATGGCCATTGCAATGGCTTGAAGACAACGCTGTTATTCGCGTTGATGTGGGGCGTCATCATGCTCATTTGGTGGGCGACCGGTGGCAGCCAGAGTACGCTCGGTATCTACATTCTCATCGGACTTGGCTCAACGTTCGCATCCTACTGGTTTTCCGACAAACTCGCGATCGCATCCATGCATGCGCAGGAAGTCAGCGAGCAGGAAGCGCCGGTACTGTACAAAATCGTGCGCGAACTGTCGGCAAAGGCGGGCAAACCGATGCCCCGCATCTACATCGCTCCGACCATGAGTCCCAACGCGTTCGCCACGGGACGTAACGAGCGTCATGCAGCGGTGTGCTGCACACAGGGCATTTTGCAGATGCTCAACGAACGTGAAATCCGCGGCGTTCTCGGTCATGAGCTCATGCACGTCTATAACCGCGACATCCTGACATCCGCGATTGCGTCCGCCATGGCCACCGTCATCTCGTATCTCGGATATTCGCTCATGTATTTCGGCGGCGGCCGTTCCCGTGACGACCGCGAAGGTTCCGATTCCGGCGGCTTGGGATTGCTGGGTGTGCTGTTGAGCACGATTCTTGCTCCGATTGCGGCGTCGCTGATTCAGATGGCGATTTCCCGCACGCGCGAATACGATGCCGACGAGGATGGTTCAAAATTGACGGAGGATCCGGAGGCGCTCGCTTCCGCGTTGAACAAGATTTCCGGCGGCGCGGCCGCGATGCCGATGAAGAAGACCGCGGGAACGCAGTCGGTGGCTGCGATGATGATCGCCAATCCGTTTTCGGCGGAAGGTTTCTCCAAGCTGTTTTCTACGCACCCGCCGACCTCGGATCGCATTGCGCGGCTGATGCAGATGGGGCAGGAGATGCGTCAGCAGGGCGTGCAGTCCGGATATTTGGCCGGTGGCTATGCCACGAGCGGCGTTGCGGCGGCGGATATTCGGCAAGGCGGACGTTCTGCGATGGCTGGTGCCGGTGGGCCGCAATTTGGAACGCAGTATGGATCCGCGCATGATTCTGGCGGCTCGGCTGGCAGATATTCTCGCGACTATTCGCAGCGGCCGCGTGGTTGAGTTTTCGTGATATTGCGGAAAATTGGTATCGCATGTCGGTCTGTGTCCGCATACGCATCCGTTGCGTGCTAAACTGAAGTTTCGTGCCCAAAAGGCACGACCTTGCGGATGTAGTTCATCGGTAGAACGAAAGCTTCCCAAGCTTTAAAGGCGGGTTCGACTCCCGTCATCCGCTCCATTCGAAACCCTTGGAATCGTTGGAATTCCAAGGGTTTTTCTATTGCCGTAAAAGACCCGTGAAGTCAACTTCGCGCCGCGCAACTGTCGGTTGCGTCGCAAAATTTGGTTGCGAATCGCAATGCAACCGAAAGATGGTGGCGTGGAACGCGACGTTTATGACAAGCTGCTGATGCTTTGCGGCATCGCAGGTCGCAGGAATGTCCGATTCTGGTGAATCGGACATGCGGGGTGGGCGGCAGGTAGGCTGGAATCCGTGAATACGGATCAGAAACTTCCCGCCGAATCCGCAGGCGAACGCCCCAGTACCCCCTATTTGGTCATGCCATATCACACGCGGCGACACTTATCGGCCTGTTCGCAATCGTCCTGTGGGGCTTCATGGCCGGCCTCGTGCGACTCGTTTCCGAATCGTTCGGAGCCACGCTCGGTTCGGCGCTCGTCTACACCGTCGGTGGTGTCATGCTGTTCATTGTGCGCCGTCCGAAACCAATCCGCGAAGCGCCACGCAAGTACCTCATCGCAGGCGGACTCATGTTCATCGCATACGAGGCGTCAATCTCGCTGTCGATTGGCCTGGCCACAACGAACGCGCAATCCGTGGAAGTCAGCCTTGTCAACTACTTGTGGCCGACTCTGCTGGTGCTGATGACCGCAGCGGTATCGCACAAACGTGGTGCGGTCGCCAAAGCGATTCCTGGCGCGGTGATCGCAACCATCGGTGTGGCGATGGCTGTTGGCGGAGAAAGCCTTGATATGCAGGAAGCGGTCCACAATATCGCCAGTAACCCCCTACCGTATGTGCTCGCGTTTGTTGGCGCCTTTATTTGGGCGATTTATGCGACTTTTACGCCGTCGTTGTCCGGCGGTTACGACGGCACGACGATTTTCTTCTGTTGTGTGGCCGTTGTGCTGTGGACCATCCATTTCGTTTCGGGAGACGGTTTGCCGGACACGGCGCCCGGCATCGGTGGATATGCTGCGCTGATTGCGTGCGCCGCTTCGATTTCGGGCGGCTACGCGTGCTGGGGATACGGCATGTTGCACGGCAGTATGGAAACGCTTGCGATTGGTTCGTACGCGACTCCGCTGTTTTCCACGGCTTCTAGCACGCTTCTGTTGGGCGTGGCGCTGGGCATGCCGTTCTGGATCGGTGTTGTGCTGGTGGTTGCCGGTTCTCTGATCAACGTGTGGTTTGCGCGACTCCGCTGATTGTCCGATTCTGCAGAATCGGACGTCTGAGGTGTAATGCGCCCATCTTGGTTGTCCGTTTCTCCCGAATCGGACTTCCAGACCGTGTACCAGCCGAAACCGATCTAAACCGGCTCAAACCAGCCCGTTCAAATCCGCTTCGTCACATCACCTTGGTGGACTCCAGATTGCGGCTCACCCAGTTGTTCAACCGGATCACCGGCTTGCGCAACACCAATCCCAGCAGCAGCGAAGGAATCAGGAACAAGGCGAGATACACCATGTCAAGCAGGTACTCATTGCCGTACGATCCGGCCATCGCGGCGTGCATGGCATCGATGGCGTGCGGGAATGGTAGGAACGGGTAGAGCATTTGGAAGAACTTCGGCAGCGTCTCGATAGGGAACGTACCGCCCGAACCGGCGACCTGCATCACCAGCAGCACCACGGCCACGGCCTTGCCGATATCGCCGAACGACACGGTCAGCGTATACACGATATTCGAGAACACGAGCGCGGCAAGCCACCCCACGGCAAGGAACTGCAGCGCATGATTCGCCTGCACGCCAAGGAAATACGTGTCACCCAGGCAAACCAGTGTGCCCTGCAGCAACGCGAGCAGTGCGAAGATCGCGTACCGTCCGAAATACTCGTGGTCGAGGCGCAGTCCCCAACGTGAGGCGTTCCCCGGGCCGGACGGGCCGGCGATGCGCGGCAGCGTGTCGCCCAAGCCCAGCACATGCGCCTTCTCGCGGTCCGAAATCGTCACTTTCAGCATGGCGCACAGGATGATCGCACCCACCCAGATTGACAGGATCGTATAGAACGGCGCCATGGCCGAACCGTAGTTCGCGATCGGGTACACCGAGACGCGATGCAGTGCGACGGGCGCGGAAATCAGCGTGGACAGTGTGGACGCGTTGGCGGTGGCCAGTGCACGTAGTTCGTCCGATTCACCCGAATCGGACGAACTGGCGTCGTTGTCACCGTCGCCACCATCGCTGTTGCCGTCACCGGCGTTCCCGCCCGTCTCCAGCTTCGTGATCAGCTCCTTCACCGTCGCTGCCGACGAGTCGAGTTTCTTCGCGATCGCGCCGAGCGTGGAACGGATGGACGTCACATTCGTCCCCACATCGCCCGTCACATCGTCCAGATCGTCGGCGGTGCCGCTCAGCTGGGTGATTATGCTGTCGGTTTGGGAGAGCAGCGTGCTGACTGTGGAGGCGAGCGCGTCGATTTTCGGCTTGACGTTCGTGGCGTAATCGTCGCGCACATTGCTGATCGACTGTTTCGCGGAGGTGATGCGGTTCAGGATCTCCTTGCGGGAGCTTTCCGCGGCTGCGGTATCCTGCGTGACCTGCGTGGAAGCGTCTTTCAGCTGCTGCGCGAGCTTCTGCGAATCGCCTTTGGCAGCTTCCAGCAGCGTGATCTCCCGGTCGATGGCTTCCAGCAGCGCCTGTTTCGCGGAATCGCTGTCCGGTAGTTGTTCCACCGATTCGCGCATGTGGTTGAGGCTCGTGATGTACGTGTCGTACAGCGATTCGCCGCTGGAGACTTGTTCGCTCAACGCTGTCAACTGGCTGGCTGCGGTGTCTGAGCCCTTGCCGATCGCGTCGAACGCCTTGTTCACCTTGGCAGCTACTTGGTCGAACGCGCCTGACACCTGGTCGAGCGCGGTGTTCACCGAGGAGGTGACGTTCGCACCTGCCGAAGTGAGCGACGTGGCACCTGATTTGCCTTGCTTCAACGCGTTCTGGGCCTGTTTGCCCGCCTTGGTCGCCGAGGCGAGCAGTTTGCCCGTGGAATCCACGATGTCGTTCGCCGAGCCGAGCAGCTGCGAATACGACGTCACCTGCTGCGATGCGCCGCTCAGCGTATCCGCCGTGGTGGTGAGATTGCCGTTGAGGTTGCGCATGTATTCGGCCATTTGCGGGCTTTGCGAATAGTGTAGGATGCTTGAGGCCAGGTCGAGTCCGACTTGCGCAATCGTTTTGGCGAAGGTTTTGTCGATCGTGTTGACCACGGTTGTCGCGCCCTGATCGGTGATATGCGGGGCGATCGGGTTGATTTTCTCGTTCAGATAGTACTTGAGCTGCGCGTGTTTGATGTCGGGGGAGAACAGCGTCATCATGTCGGCGCTGAAACCTTTCGGAATTACGATCGCCGCATAGTATTCGCCGGATTTCACCCCGTCGATTGCCTTGTCGCTTTTCACGAACTGCCAGTCCAGCTGGTCGTTGGCGTGCAGTGTGCTGATGATGGTTTCGCCCACGTTGACGCGCACCGGTATGAGATCCGACTTGTAACCCTTGTCGTTATTGGCCACGGCGACCTTCAATGCCTTGGTGTTGCCGTAGGGGTCCCAGCTGGCCGCGATGTTGAACCAGGCGTACAGCGCCGGCACCACCACCAGACCCATCGAGACGATCACGGCGATCACGTTGCGGGTGGCGTGGCACATGTCCCGCTTGAAGATGCCCCAGATCATTTTCACTGTTCGTTCCCCTCCTCACGCAGACTCCTGCCAGCATTTCCGTCCGTGTTTCCAGCCGCATGTTCAGGCGCATGTCCGGCTGAACCACCATGCGCAGCCTCATACAGCCTCGTACGTACGGCATGCATCGGCTTGTAATGCATGCCCGGCCGGAACAGCAGGTTCTCGTGCAGGATCGCACTGCGGAACTCTTCCGCACTCATCGCTTCCTCGCCCAGATAATTCGCATACCGTTCGCGCAGATACTCCACCACGATGAGATACGTGTCGATGGCGATGATCGAAATGATCCAACCGAGCAGCATGGCGAGCTTCATGCGCGTGATGAATAGCAACAGCAGGAACACGAACGGCAGTACCGCCAGCGCGAGGAATCCCCAACGCACCAGGCGCGGGTACAGGCGGAAGAAATGAATCGCCCGTCTGCGGGCGAGTTCGGGGAACTCCTCGGCGATCTGCTGCGCGGTCTCGGTGAGCCGCAACGGTTCCACCGTGCCTTCGTTATGTTCGGTGATCATCAGATCAGTGTCCGCCAGACGGTTGTCGAACAGGCGGTTGAGGTTCAACGCCAGCTTGCGGACCACCAAGCCGATGAACAGCGCCACAGGCAGATACCAGAACAGCGAGAGCATGTCGATCCAATAATGGTTGGCATACAGGCCGCCGATCGGCCCGCGCATCGCGTTGATGCCGTAGGTGAATGGTAGGAACGGTTTCAGACGGCGGAAGAATTCCGGCATCATCTCGATGGGGTAGAGGCCTGCCGCGCCCGGAATCTGGATGATCACCAGAATCACGGCGACGGCCTTGCCGATATGCCGGAACGCCACGGCGAGCGCGTAAATGATGTTCACGTAGACGAACGAGGCGAAAATGCCGGCGAGGATGAACAGGAACGGATGCTCGCATTGGATGCCCAGCGCGAGATCGCCGATCGTGGCGATGATCGCCTGCAGGAATCCGACCGTGACGAACAGCAGCCAACGGCCCATATAGCCTTGGCGTGGCGTGTACATGCGGATCTTCTCATCGCGGTCCACTTCAAGCTTGTAGATCGCGACGAGCACGAATCCGCCGACCCACAGCGCAAGATTCGTGTAGAACGGCGTGACCGCGGAACCATAGTTTTTGACCGGGTAGAGGACCTGTTCGTCCAAATGCACCGGCTCGCCCACGAACGAGCCGATCTCGCTCGCGTCAAGTCCGAGCGCTTGGGAAAGCTGCTGGAACATCGCCGAACTGCTCAACGCGGCCACATCGGTGCGCGTGGTGTTGAGCTGTTTGGCGAGATTGGCGAGCTGCGTCTGCGTGCCAACAATGGTGGTGTTCGTTTGGGTCACGGTGCGCGACAACTGGTCGAGCAGCCCGTTGCCCTGTTCCAACGTGCTTTGCAGCGTGGTAAGCGTGCCGGACAGCGACCCATTGGCTAGGCTGAGTGTATCGAGCCCGGTGTTGAGATTCGGCATGACCGTGCCGGTGATGGTCGTGCGTGCGCTCGCCATCGACGCCGTGCCGTTCTTCGCCAGCGTGGTGACATCGTCGTTGAACCCGTTCGCGGTGTTCTTCCCCGCGTTGATCGCAGCCGTGGTGTCCTGATCGAAGGCGTCGATGCGCTGCTGCTGGAACGTCAGCTGTTTGCGGGCTTCGGCGAGCTGCGCGGAAAGATCCTTATACGTTTGGCTGTTCGGATCCAGCTGGCTGGCCTGCAACGCCTTCTCCACGCCGTCGAGCACATTGCCGGTGGTGGTGTTGACGTGATGCATGGTGCTGGACACTTGGTCGAGCGCGTCCTGCGTAGTGTTCAGTCCGCTGAGCACGGTGCCGGTGGCATTGCTCACGTTGACCTGCAGGCCGGACAGTTGCGTGCTGCCGTTGTCGAGCGCTCCGACCAGCGTGTTCGAGAATCGTTCGGTTTGTGTGCGCGTCTCGCTCAGCAAGTCGGACGCCTTGCCGACGGTGTCAAGCGAGTTGGTGATTTCCGAGGCGAGCGCGATGTTGGACTGTTTGGCCGAATCGATGGTGGTGAGGGCCTTGTCGAGCGTGGAACGGGTGTCGCGCAGCTGCTGTTGGACGGTTTCGAGCTGGTTGATGGTGTCGGTCAGATCGTTGACGACGTCGCTTTGCGCGCTTTTCACGCTGCCGGTGGTTTCTCCCGCTGCCTCCTTCACTTCCTTTGCCACGGCGTCGGCCACGCTGGAAACGAAAGTGGTGTTGATCTGCTCGTCGATCGTGGTCGCGCCCGTATCGGTGATTTTCGGCGCGATCGCGTTCAGCTTTTCGTTGATGTAGTACGTGATCGACGGTCGGTCGCCTTTACCGGTGACGGTGCCGATTAGTCTGGAGCTGAAGTCTTCCGGCAGTACGATCGCCGCATAGTATTTGCCGGATTCCACGCCTTCGATGGCTTGCTGCTTGGGAACGAAACGCCAGCCGAGCTGATGGTTCTTCTTAAGCTGGTTGACGGTCTGCTGGCCAGCGTCGAGATGGCCGACCAGCGTGGAGGTTGTGCCCTTGTCCTCGTTCGCCACAGCGACTTGGATGTTGCCCGTGTTCGCGTACGGGTCCCAGTTGGCGAGGATATTGCACCATGCGTACAGTGATGGGATGATGGCCACACCCAGCGTGACGACGAGCGCCACGGGGTTCTTCAGAATGCGTTTCACGTCTCGAAGGAAGATGGCGAAAACCTGGTGCATCAAGCCTCCTCGCGGGTATTGGTCGCAACATCTACGTGCGGCGGCATGCCCGTGCGGGAACACCCGGTTGGGCTCTTCGTCGCGCGATTCGGTGAATATTCTATGACTTCCGATGGAACGATCGCAATGGTTTCGCCATGTTTATTGGTCGGTCCCGCAAGTGTCGGGATATGAGACGAAAACGCTCGGCATATGGCCCTAGTGGGGCGGGCGACCTGGATATGGAGCGGACGGTCGGGAAAACGGAAAGGAAAGATGGCGAATGTTGTCACATGACAAGTGGGATAGGGTTGGGCGATAATGGAGGCATGACTATTGCAACGCCGGAACGTTATGCGCAAATGCTGGACGCCGCACGCCGCGGCGGTTACGCCTATCCCGCGATCAATGTGACCAGCACGCAGACCCTGAACGCCGCACTCCAGGGTTTCGCCGAGGCGGAATCCGATGGCATCATCCAAGTCTCCGTAGGCGGCGCCGCCTACTTCTCCGGGCAACGCGTCAACGACCGCGTCACCGGCTCGCTTGCCTTCGCAGCCTTCGCGCACGAAGTCGCGGCGAAATACCCCAACATCACCATCGCCCTGCACACCGACCACTGCGCCAAACAGTATTTGGACGAATGGGTGCGCCCCCTGCTCGACCATGAAGTCGAACAGGTGAAGCACGGTCAGGAACCGACCTTCCAGTCACACATGTGGGACGGTTCCACAGTGCCGCTGGGTGAAAACCTCGACATCGCAGAAGAACTGCTCGACAAATCCCAAGCCGCGCACACCGTGCTGGAAATCGAAATCGGCGCGGTCGGCGGCGAAGAAGACGGGCACAGCGCCGAAATCAATGACAAACTGTATTCCACGCCCGCGCAAGGCATCGCCGTCGCGCAACGACTCGGCCTTGGCGAGCGCGGACGCTACATGGCCGCCTTCACCTTCGGCAACGTGCACGGCGCATACAAACCGGGCGTGGTGAAACTGCGTCCCGAACTGCTCGACGAAATCCAGACCACGGTCGCGCTCGCGATCAAGGCCGGCGAAATGCCCGCCCCCGCGCACTCGCTGGATGTCGCTCCCGGTAAGCCGTTCGCCCTGGTGTTCCACGGCGGTTCCGGCTCCGCGCCGGAGGAGATCGCACAGGCCGTGAGCTACGGCGTGGTGAAGATGAACATCGACACCGATACGCAGTACGCATTCAGCCGTGCGGTGGCCGGTCACATGTTCTCCAACTATGATTCGGTGCTCAAAATCGACGGTGAGGTGGGCAACAAGAAGCTGTACGATCCGCGATCCTGGGGTCGTGAAGCTGAATCCGCGATGGCCGCGCGTGTGGTCGAAGCATGCAAGCAGCTCGGCAGTGCCGGGCACGCGCTGAACTAGCCAACGGTCTTTCGAACTGTTTTCGGGCGTTTTCTGGTCTGTTTTTCGGACCGGTTGCAATCCGATTACGGTCGGTCCGGAGCCGTGAGCATCCTCCAGACCCGGTAGAGGGTGAAGAGTAACCTTTGTAAGGCTTTAGGCGCAAGGCTTAAGACAGAATCGCTTACGCACGGAGGTGCAACAACATGCCTGGAATTGTTTTGATCGGTGCCCAGTGGGGAGACGAGGGCAAAGGCAAGGCAACGGATCTGATCGGCACGAAGGTCGACTACGTCGCCCGCTTCAACGGCGGCAACAACGCGGGCCATACCGTGGTGGTCGGCGACGAATCGTATGCGCTGCACCTGCTGCCCTCCGGCATCATCAGCCCGAACGTGACCCCCGTGATCGGCAACGGCGTCGTCGTCGATCCCGAAGTGCTGTTCGAGGAGATCGACGGTCTTGAAAGCCGTGGCGTGGACTGCTCCCGACTGCTGGTGAGCGAAGCCGCGCACGTGATCGCGCCGTACCATCGCACGCTCGACAAGGTGACCGAACGCTTCCTTGGCAAGCATAAGATCGGCACCACCGGCCGCGGCATCGGTCCGGCCTACGCGGACAAGATCAACCGCGTCGGCATCCGCGTACACGACCTGTTCAACGCCGAACATCTGCATGACAAGGTCGAGGCGAGCCTGCATCAGAAGAATCAGATGCTCGTCAAGCTGTACAACCGTCGTCCGATCGACGTGGACGAGACTACCGACGAGCTGCTCAAGCTCGGCGAACGTCTGAAGCCGTACGTGGCCAACACCTCGCTGGTGCTCAATAAGGCACTTGACGAAGGCAAGACCGTGCTGTTCGAAGGCGGCCAGGCCACCATGCTCGACGTGGATCACGGCACGTATCCGTTCGTCACATCCTCCAACCCGACCGCCGGCGGCGCATGCACCGGTACTGGTGTCGGCCCGACCAAGATCACCCGCGTGATCGGCGTTTCCAAAGCGTACGTGACCCGCGTAGGCGAGGGTCCGTTCCCGACTGAGCTGTTCGGCGAGGATGGCGAGTGGCTGCGTGCGCAGGGTCATGAGTATGGTGTGACTACGGGTCGCCCGCGTCGTTGCGGCTGGTTCGATGCGGTCGTCAATCGTTATGCGGCTCAGGTCAACGGCCTGACCGACATCGTGCTCACCAAGCTTGACGTGCTTACCGGCCTGAAGGAAATCCCGTTGTGCGTGGCCTATGATGTCAACGGCGAACGCCGCGACGATATGCCTACTGATCAGTCCGAATTCACGGCGGCGAAACCAATCTACGAATCCATGCCGGGTTGGGACGAGGATATTTCCCAAATCCACGACTTCAATGATCTGCCGAAGACCTGTCAGGATTACGTCAAGCGTCTTGAGGATCTGTCCGGCTGCCGTATCTCCGTGATCGGCACCGGCCCACAGCGCGACCATGTCATCCAGATC
>OBYW01000421.1_pt1 | contig 20404 bp, 18 predicted proteins | sample 1476841 | NCBI WGS metagenome assembly OBYW01 (sample SAMEA2580222, study PRJEB22360) | human gut metagenome | biome: human gut; feature: human-associated habitat; material: faeces | place: Denmark | collected 2008/2010
GGAGTGCGTCGCCGGGGTGGTCGCCCCGTCTTCCGGGAGCCACATCCATCGTCTGCAGCAGATCTGCGACGCCGCCCGCAAGTGCGGCCGCAAGGTCGTCGTGACCGGTCGTTCTATGCTCACCAACACCCGCGTGGCGCGCGAGCTCGGTTATCTCAACATCGATGATGCCGATATCCTCGATGCTTTCGATATTGATAACCTGCCCGACGACAAGATCGTCGTCATGTGCACCGGTTCGCAGGGCGAGCCTCTGTCGGCCCTTTCGCGCATGGCTAACGGCGAGCACAAGACGCTCTCCATCCATGAGGGCGATACCGTCATCCTCTCGGCAACGCCGGTCCCCGGTAACGAGAAGGCCGTTCAGCAGGTCGTTAACAGCTTGGCCAAGCTTGGCTGCGACGTGTGGGATAAGAACCGTGCCCTCGTTCACGTCTCGGGTCACGGTAGTCAGGAGGAGCTCAAGCTCCTGATGGCCATGGCCAAGCCTACGTACTTTATGCCGGTTCACGGCGAGGCCGTACATCTGCGCGCCCATGCCCAGCTTGCCCGTAAGATGGGCATCAAGGAAGATCATATCTTTATCCTCGACAACGGCGACACGCTCGAGATGCGCGGCGGTATCGTCAAGCGCGGCACGCCCGTCGAGTCTGGCGTCGTCTACGTCGACGGTCTGCGCATCGGCGATACCGACCCCATCGTCCTGCGCGATCGTCAGAAGCTTGCCAACGACGGTATGGTCACGGCTGTCGCTATCGTCTCGCTCAAGCACAAGAAGATCGAGGCCATCGAGTTCTCGGGCCGCGGCGTCTCCTTTGCCATCGACGACCAGTTCTCCGAGGACGCCTCGGCGTCCATCATGAAGACGATCGAGAAGGGCAAGTTCAGCTTTACGAGCAGCGGTTCCGATGCCATTCGCAAGGCCGTGCGCGACTCGCTCTCTAACTTTATCTGGAGCCGTACGCGCACTCGTCCGATGATCATCCCGGTCGTCATGGAGGTTTAGTTTGGCGCGCGGATCTGCACAAAACGCCAAAGGCAATAAAGCCAACAACCAACCGGCATCTGCTAAGGGTGCCGGTTCCCATCTTCGTGCCAATAAGGGCCACGAGGCCGAGTTCGACGATTTTGAGCCCCTGGTCGAGCCTTCGGCCAACCGCGATATCGCCGGCGTGATCATTGCCGTTTTGGCGATTGCGTCCTTCATTGCCGTGATTTCGCCGGCGACCGCACCCGTTACGGCTGCGGTTGCCGGTTTCTACCACTTGGGCTTTGGTCTGGGCGCCTACGTGCTGCCGATCGTCATTTTGCTGTTTGCCGCCACGCTCTTTTTAGGCGAGGACTCGCCGCTCAACGTGCGTTCTGTTGCGGGCGGCGCCGTGGTCTTTATCGCCGTCGTCTCCATTCTGTCGCTGATGGTGCCAGGTACGAGTGACTCGTGCGACCTTATGTTCACGCCACAAAACCTGTCCGCCTCGGGTGGCTACATCGGTGCGTTTATTGCGAGCGCGCTGCAGAATGCCCTGGGTAAGCCTATCGCGATGGTGGTCCTGTTGGGTCTGGCCGTCGTTGGCTTTGTCATCATCGGCTTTTCGGTGGGCGGTGTTTTGCGTTCTGCCCGCGACCGTGCGGCTGATTTTGCCGAGCGCCATCGTGCCGACGTCAACGCGAGTCCGTGGGGCGACGATGAAGCCCTGTCGGTGCCCGGCGTTGCCCGTCCGCACCTGAGCATTCTTCGTCAAAAGGGCTCCGATATGGCCGTGACCACGGTGATGGGCAACGATGATGACCCGGTTTTGGACGATGACGACGAGGACGAGGATCCATTTGTCGACGTGTCCGATGCCGTGGAGGCCGAGCGCGCTAAGACGACGCTGCTGCCGCGCCGTCATGCCAAGAAGGGCAAGACGGCTCCCAAGCTCAATACGAGTGAGCCCAACCCGTCTTGGTCCGAGAGCGAGATTGAGCTTACCGAGGGTGATGACGAGGACGACGAATCTCCGATCGAGACCGCCAAGACGACCTTGCTGCCGCGCCGCCATGCCAGACGCGGCCAGGTGACCGGCCAGCTTTCGATGGAGGACGATCCGGACAAGGTCGACGAGTCCGAGCCGCCGTTTGCCGTGAATCCCGTCTCGTCCGCCCCTCAAATTCCTGATTTCCTCAAGCACCCCAAGGTTGCCGATACGGCTGTCGCGGGCGCAGCCGAGGCGTCTACTTCGAGCGATGGGGGAGCGGACAATGCCCCCGCGGATAACGCGGGCGAAGAAGAGGATGGCCTTAAGCTTCCGCCGCTCGAAATCCTGCATGCAAACCCTCAGTCCGCTTCTGCCGCGTCTTCGGACAAGGAGCTGGAACAGACCGCCGAGTCGTTGCAGTCCACGCTGCTTGAGTTTGGCCGTAGCGCTCGCGTCGTCGGCTGGATTGCCGGTCCCACGGTGACGACCTTTAAGCTGCAGCCCGGCGAGGGCGAGCGCGTGAGCAAGATTTCGAGCCTTGAGGACGACATCGCGCTGTCGCTTGCTGCTCAGTCCGTGCGTATTTTTGCGCCGATTCCCGGCACCTCGCTCGTGGGTATCGAGATTCCCAATCGCAAGCGTCAGAACGTCAACTTGGGCGACGTGCTGCCCTATGTTAAGGGCGGTCCGCTTGAGCTTGCCATCGGCCGCGATGCAGAGGGTACGCCGGTCGTCGCCGACCTCGCCAAGATGCCCCACCTGCTGATTGCCGGTACCACGGGTTCCGGTAAGTCGGTCATGATCAACTCCATCATCACGACTCTGCTCATGCGTGCGCTCCCCGAGGACGTTCGCCTGATCATGGTCGACCCCAAGCGCGTCGAGCTCGCAGGCTATAACGGCCTGCCTCATCTTTACGTGCCCGTAGTGACCGAGCCCAAGCAGGCCGCGAGTGCCTTGCAGTGGGCGGTGTCCGAGATGGAGCGCCGCCTGAAGGTCTTCGAGCGCCTTAACGTGCGCAAGATCTCGACCTATAACGAAAAGCAGGCCGCCGGCGAGTTTGAGCATTACGATAACCCGCCGCAAAAGATGCCCTACCTGGTCATCATCATCGACGAGCTTTCGGACCTGATGATGGTTGCTGGCAAGGACGTCGAGGCGTCGATTGTGCGTATCGCCCAGCTGGGCCGTGCCGCCGGTATCCACCTTATCGTGGCGACTCAGCGTCCGAGCTCTAACGTGGTGACGGGTCTCATCAAGGCAAACATTACCAACCGTATCGCCTTCAACGTCGCAACGGGCATCGACTCCCGCGTCATCATTGACCAGATGGGTGCCGAAAAGCTCACCGGCTTGGGTGACATGCTGTTCTCAAAGGTCGACTGGGGCAAGCCCCGCCGTATCCAGGGCTGCTTTGTTTCGGATGACGAGATCAACGAGATTGTCGAGTTCGTCAAGTCGCAAAGCGAGCCCGACTACCATGAGGAGATCCTGTCGGCTGTGGCGCCTGCCTCCATGTCCATGGCAGGTGGAGGCGGCATCGTGCGCACCGGCGTTGCCGAGCCTCAGGACGACGATCCGCTTATCTGGGAAGCCGCTCATATTGTGGTGGAATCGCAGTTGGGCTCCACATCTGGCCTGCAACGCCGCCTGAAGGTTGGCTATGCGCGCGCCGGGCGTATTATGGACATGCTGGAAGAAAAGGGTGTCGTCGGACCGCCCGACGGTTCCAAGCCGCGCGAGGTCCTGCTGGATGAAGAAGGTCTTGCCGCTCTGGAATCCGTCGACGCCGAGATGGCACGTGAAGATCGTGAGTTTGGAGGATTCTGATGGCTGCACGCTTTGGTGACATGCTGCTCGAGCAGCGTCGCCGAATGGGCCTTTCCATTCAGCAGGTCGCCAACACCATCAAAATCAGGCCGCAGATCATCGAGTTTTTCGAGAATGGCAATTTTGCATCGATGCCTCCGCGCGGCTATGCGCAGGGCATGATTTCGAGTTATGCGCGCTTTTTGGGCCTCAATCCGCGGGAGGTCGTCAACGCTTATTTTGACGATCTGATGGCATATGAGCGCGAGACGTCGCAGCAGGGCGGTCGTTTTCAGGACGCCGCAGGCTACGTCAATTCGCGCTCCTCGGTCGACAACGGCCGCTTCCTGATGGTTCAGGGCGGGCGTTCGACGCGTTATGGCCAGCGTCCTCAGCAGGCTGGCTATGTTACCGAGACGGGCTCGAGCGAGGAGATTCGTTCCCAGCGCGATCGTTTTCGCAGCACGCCGGCACCCGAGGAGCGCGCACTCCCCGCTGCTCGCGGTGTCGCACGAGACCCTCGTGCCGGCTACGGCGATGGCGGTTATTCCGATCGCGGGTACCGTGGCGTTTCTTCCGGTCGTCCGCGCGGCGGCTATGCAGACGCCGATACTACGCAGGTGACGCCTCGCCTTCGCTCTCAGTCGCAGACCTTTAGCCAGCGCTCCTCGGCGCCTCGTTCGGGCCAGCGCAACTACCAGGGTCGCGGCGAGCTCGCCCCCCGCTCGGGCCAGCGCAATATGCAGCGCCAGGGTAGCTATCGCGGTCGTTCCGACAGTAACCGCGGTCGTATGCCCCAAGGCGCTGGTCGCGGTGGTTCCAATCGTGGACGAGGCGGTGGGCGTGCCCCCCAGAACAACGGTCTCGATCCTCGTATCGTTTACGCCGGTATCGGTGCCGTGGCGCTGCTGCTGATCCTGCTCATCGTGGTGCTCCTGCGTGGCTGCGGCTCCTCGGCGCCCGAGACGACGCCCGATGCGCCCGTTGCCACCAAGACAACGACTAAGAAGTCTTCCAAGAAGACCGAATCCGTCGATGAGGATGAAGATACCGATGAGACGACGGACGAGTCGACCGATTCGGACGCCGCCAAGACGACGGCCAAGAAGGAGGAGAACGAGGTCACAAAGGTCAAGATCTCCGTTGCCAAGGGCAAGACTGCTTGGATTGAGGTCAAGGTTGATGGCAAGTCGGTCTATGGCGCCCAGGCGACCGGCCCCTTTGAGCAGGAATACACGCCCGAGTCCTCGATCGAGATCACCACGTCCAAGCCTTCCGATGTCACCGTTACCAAGAACGGCGAAAAGGTCCGCTACGACACTAAGACGTCGGGCGTGGCACGCGTGACGATCACTGTTCCCAAGAAGGAGACGACCGAGTCCAAGGACGGCGAGAGCTCCGACGGCACCGATGGCACCGATGGCACCGACGCCCAGTCTACGGACGGCACCGATACTGCCACCGACGGGCAGACTACGTCCAATTCAGACGACTATTCGTACGACAGCTACTAGTCCGCTCGTAAGCGAAAGGATTAACCATGGCTAAAGATTCAAGCTTCGACGTCGTGTCCGAGGTCAATATGCAGGAGGTCGACAATGCCTTCCAGCAGACCACGCGCGAGATTTCCCAGCGCTATGACCTCAAGGACTCCGGCGCCACCATCGAGCTTTCGAAGGGCGACAAGCTCATTACGATCAACGCCCCGGCCGATTTTGTCTCCAAGCAGATTATCGACGTCCTGAGCTCCAAGCTCATCAAGCGCGGCATCGATCTTAAAGCCGTGTCCTGGGATGCTCCTCAGGCTGCATCGGGCGGTACCGTGCGCGTGCTCGGTCACATTGTCGAGGGCATCGACCAGACGACTGCCAAGAAGATCAATAAGGACATTAAGGATCAGAAGCTCAAGGTCAAGGTGACGATTGAGGCCGACAAACTGCGTGTTTCCTCTGCTTCCAAGGATGCGCTGCAGACCGTGATCCAGTTCCTGCGCGACCAGGACTACGGTCAGCCGCTGCAGTTCACCAATTACCGCTAATTCATTCGAAAGGACCACTCTCCAACATGGATACTCCGTTGGGCTCCGTACTCTATATCACCCTCGGGTGCGCCAAGAACGAGGTCGATACCGACCGTATGCGTTCGCTGCTGACCGCCGCAGGCTACGAGGAGGCATTCGATCCGAAGGATGCCGATATCGCCATTGTCAATACGTGCTCGTTCCTTGCCTCCGCAACGTCCGAGAGCATCGAGACAACGCTCGAGCTTGCCAACGAGGTGCAGGACGGCGTTCGTTCCTGCCCGATCGTCATGTGCGGCTGCGTGCCGTCACGCTACGGCGACGACCTGCCCGACGAGCTGCCCGAGGTCGCGGCCTTTGTAAAGGCCGACGAGGAAGACGGCATCGTGGCGGTCATCGATGACGTGCTGGGTGTTGAGCGCGAGATTGCCGCCTATATTCCGCAGGTCAAGCGCACCGTCGAGGGCGCTGTCGCCTACGTCAAGATCTCCGATGGCTGTAACCGCTTCTGTAGCTTCTGCATGATCCCTTATATCCGCGGTCGTTATCACTCGCGCAATGCCGAGAGCATTATCTCCGAGGTGCGCGACCTGGTCGCCGGTGGTGTGCGCGAGATCGTTCTGATCGGTCAGGACACGGGCATCTGGGGTACCGACTTTGCCGACGAGGACCTCGCCGAGGGCGCGCCGCGCAATCTGGCGCAGCTGCTGCAGGCCGTTGCTGAGGCGGTGCGTCCTCATAACGTGTGGGTCCGCGTACTCTACCTGCAGCCCGAGGGCATGACCGACGAGCTTATCGAGACCATTCGCGATACGCCCGAGGTGCTGCCCTATATCGATATTCCCGTGCAGCACTGCGACGCGCGCATCCTCAAGGCCATGCGTCGCTCCGGTTCGCGCCAGGAGCTCGAGGACCTGTTCCGCGACCTGCGCGAGCGTATCCCCGGCATCGTAATTCGCTCCACGGCCATGGTCGGTTTCCCGACCGAGACCGACGACGAGTTCCGCGACCTTATCGACTTTATGGACACCGTCGGCTTTGACTACACGAGCGTCTTTGCCTACTCGCGTGAGGAGGGCAGCCTGGCCGCCAAGATGGAGGGCCAGGTCGATGAGGAAGTCAAGCTCGCGCGCGCCCAGGAGGCTATGGATCTGGCCGAGTCGCTCGGCTTTGCCGCGACTGCCGCGCACGTGGGCGAGCGCGCCCAGGTGATCGTCGACGGTATCGAGGAGACCGAGGACGGTGCCGAGCTCATCGGACATGCCTGGTTCCAGGCGCCCGATTCCGATGGTGCGGTGCATCTGGATGCCAGCGAGGCGTCCGTGGGCGATATTCTGACGGTCGAGTTTACCGATAGCTTCTGCTACGAGCTTATCGGTCATGTTGTGGAGTAGGAGAGCGTTGTGGCTAACGAGAGCAATAAGGAACTGACGAGTGTTTGGACGCCCGCCAATATCGTAACGTGCGTTCGCATCGTCTTTATTCCGGTGTTCATGATCGTGTCGGCGCTGTCTCACACGAGCGTTGCCGGTACGGATTGGAGCACCTTCGACGGCCCGCTCGCCGCCGCTGCCTTTATTCTGTACGTCATCCTGTCGTGCACCGATAAGGTCGACGGCTACCTGGCTCGTTCGCGCAACGAGATCACCGACTTCGGCAAGTTCCTGGATCCCATCGCCGATAAGTTGCTCGTGTTCTCGGCTCTGCTTCTGTTCTTGGATTTTGGTACCGTAACCGTGTGGTCGGTGTTCATCATCCTGTTCCGCGAGCTGTTGGTGAGCGCCCTGCGCATGGTCGCAAGTGCGGCCGGTGTGGTCGTTGCGGCCGATAAGCTCGGTAAGTACAAGACGGCGACTACGATGGTTTCCATCTGCGGCTATCTGTGCGTCTTTGCGTTGTCTGGCCTTAACCTGGCCCCGGTGGCGCTGACGCTCGGTATCTATGGCGTCTCGCGCTTCTTGTACGCCGTGGCCGTTGTCTTGACCGTTATTTCTGGCGCTCAGTACTTCTGGAACTGCCGCAAGATCGTCTTTTCGGTCTAGGTCCTGGTAGGCATGACGGAATCATTTGAGCAGATTACCGCGCACAATGAAGAGCTCGCACGCGATATTGTCGAGCGTACAAGCGTTCGTGGTGTGACGGTTTCGACGGCTGAATCTTTGACAGCGGGCATGATCGCTTCGACGATTGCCGATATCCCTGGCGCCTCGGCGGTGCTGCGCGGCGGTGCAGTGACGTACTGCGACGAGATTAAGCACCGCGTGCTCGGCGTTGAGCAAGAGACGCTCGACCGCTATACCGCGGTGTCGTACCAGACGGCGCGCGAGATGGCTGCCGGTTCGCTAGAGCTGTACCAGAGCGATATTGCCGTGAGCGCGACGGGCTATGCCGGCCCCGGTGGAGGCACCGAGGACGATCCGGCTGGAACCTTTTATATTGGCTGGGCGTATCGCTCGGCCCATGGGGGAGCGCCGGTCGTGGACTCCATTCGTTGTCACTATGAGGGCGATCGTTCATGCGTCCGTGCCCATGCGGTCGCTGAGGCACTGGGTCGCATTGTCTACGTGCTCGATTCTATGGAATAGACGTGTTTTAAGGGGCCTCCGGGCCCCTTAATTGTGGAGATAGGGACCTCTGGCGAATTTGCTCTTTGTGCAGGTAGTTGGCGTATTCATGTTTGTCTTGCCTTGCTTGGTTCGCCTGCGGTCAAGTTTTTGGTCAGTGTTTGGTCGGCGTTTGGTTGGGTTTTGGAAAGGTCGGCTGCATATGATTTATCTGAACGGTTGACCACGAACAGCCGTTCGTTTATTATCGATGCAGGTTGTTAAGAGGAGGGCTATTCATGGCCAAGAATTCAGGTCCCGTACGTACCGTTCATGCTCGCACGACGGGTAAAGAGCGCGATGAGATGATCGCCACCACCAAGGCCGAGATCGAGAAGAAATTCGGCCAGGGTTCCATCATGAGGTACGGCGACGGTGGTCCCGAGCTCGAGGTCGAGGCCATTCCCACGGGCGCCCTGGCCCTCGATGCCGCTCTGGGCATCGGCGGCGTGCCGCGCGGCCGTATCGTCGAGATTTACGGCCCCGAGTCCTCCGGTAAGACAACGCTTTCGCTCGAGATTTTGGCAGAGGCCCAGGCTATGGGTGGCGTCGTGGCATTTATTGATGCCGAGCACGCGCTCGATCCCACGTATGCCGCGCGTATCGGCGTTGACATCGATGAGGTCCTCATTTCCCAGCCCGATACGGGCGAGCAGGCGCTCGAGATCGTCGACATGCTCGTGCGCTCTGGCGCTATCGACGCCATCGTCGTCGACTCTGTCGCCGCTTTGACTCCGCGTGCCGAGATCGAGGGCGAGATCGGCGATACTACGGTCGGTCTTCAAGCCCGTCTGATGAGCCAGGCGCTCCGTAAGCTCGCCGGCTCGCTCGCCAAATCTAAAACGACCTGCATCTTCATTAACCAGCTGCGCGAGAAGATCGGCGTCATGTTCGGTAACCCCGAGACTACGACGGGCGGCCGCGCCCTCAAGTTCTTCTCGTCGGTGCGCATCGATATTCGTCGCATCGACAGCATTAAGCTTAAGGACGAGGTCATCGGCAATCGCGTGCGTGCCAAGGTCGTTAAGAACAAGGTGGCCGCTCCGTTCCGCTCGGCTGAGTTCGACATCATGTACGGCACGGGCATCTCTAAAGAGGGCTCGATTCTGGACATGGCCGTCGAGTGTGGTATCTGCAAAAAGATGGGCTCTTGGTTTGCTTACGGTGAGGATAAGCTCGGTAATGGTCGCGAGGCCGCCAAGGCCTTCCTGCGTGAACACCCCGATTGTGCTGACGAGATCGAACATAAGGTTCGCCTCGCCTGCGGCCTTGAATTCGATGACGATGCTCCGTCCGAGGTCGAGCTGACCGATCAGCCCGAAACTGAGGAGTTCGATGAGCTTTACGCCATCGATGGCTCCGCGATGCTCGATGATGACGACGAGTAGCGGATGCCCTCATGTCGTATACGGTGACCGAGGCCACGGTCGGCTTTCCCGATAAGAAGGCGGCCTCCTCGTTCTCGAGTGGGTATGCATCAAAAAAGCCTTGTGCACATATCGACTGTGAGCTTGAGGGCGGTTTTGAACGATCCATCTGGATTCCTGTTCGTGTCGCGCGCCTGTTCCTTAAAAATCGCCCCGATCTTCCCTGCGATTGGGATGAGTTTCGCGAGGCAGTGCAGCTCATTGAGCGTAAATGCGCGCTTACCATGGTGACTGAGATGCTGTCGCGCCGCGACCATGCCACGGGTGAGGTCCGTGACAAGCTGGCTCGCTATGGTTTTCGCGCGGCCGCGATTGAATTCGCCGTCGAGCGTGCCACTGAGTATCGCTTTTTAGATGAGAACCGCTTTTGTTCGTACTTTATTGAGGAACGCAAACGACGCGGCTGGGGACAGCGCAAGATTGAGACCGAGCTCAAGCGCCGCCATGTCGTACTCGATGATATCCCCGGCTATCCCGAGGATTATTTTGCCGTGGAGGACGACTTGGCTCGCGCATCGGCTTTACTCGAGAAGCGTCGTGTTCCCGAGACGCGTGGATTCGAAAAGCTCGTCCGGTTTTTGATGGGCAAGGGCTTTTCGTACCACATCGCCGCCGATGCCGTTAAGGCGCGTCTCGATGCCGAACGTGAGGAATGTGCAGTTTAGACACATGTGTTTTGCATACTTGCCGTTCACCGCGTTTTAGCCGCCGTGCTGGGTCCATTTATTTGACAGTTGTTGCGGTTCAACGTACGATAAACACTGTCATTTGCTTTGTGATATGTGCTCATCTTTGATGAGTTTGTTTATATGTTTATCTGTATCCGACCCGCATAAGCTGCGCCCATATTACTCAAATGTCGCGAGCCGTTCGCAAGGACGGTTCGCTTTGTTGTGTAACGAATCCATAAAAAGGAGTGAGCATGCCTATCATCGCAGCGCTCGTTGGCATCGTTTTGGGTGCCATCGCCGCCATTGCCTACATGCGCACCGCCAAGCAGGGTAGTCTTCACGAGGCCGACGAAAAGATCCAGTCGGCTCACGCACAGGCTGAGTCCCTAATCGGTGATGCAAAGCGTCAAGCCGAGACCCTCAAAAAAGAGGCTCTGCTTGAGGCTAAGGAAGAGATTATCAAGAACAAGCAGGCTGCCGAGGCCGAGGACAAGCAGCGTAAAAGCGAGATTCGTACGCTCGAGAATCGCGTGATGCAGCGCGAGGAGTCTCTCGATCGCCGCAACGATGCCCTCGACAAGCGTGAGCATCAGCTGTCCAGCCAGGCTGGCCAGGTCGAGAAGCGCTCCCGCGAGCTTGAGGAGCTCTGCGCCAAGCAGACCTCGGAGCTCGAGCGCATCGCCGACCTGACCCGCGAGGACGCTCACAAGGAGCTCCTCGACAAGGTTCGCGGCGAGGTTACCCACGAGGCTGCCACGATCATTCGCGAGTCCGAGCAGCAGGTTCGCGCCGAGTGCCACAAGACCGCCCAGGAGATTCTGTCCCTGGCGATTCAGCGCTGCGCTGCCGACCACACTGCCGAGGTCACCGTTACCTCCGTGCACATTCCTTCCGATGACCTCAAAGGTCGCATCATCGGCCGCGAGGGTCGCAACATCCGCACCTTCGAGCAGGTTTCCGGCGTTAACCTCGTGATCGATGATACGCCCGAGACCGTCGTGCTTTCGAGCTTCGATCCAGTCCGTCGCGAGACCGCCCGCGTCGCCCTCGAGAACCTTATTGCTGACGGCCGCATTCACCCCGCCCGCATCGAGGAGATGTATCACAAGGCCGCCGATTTGGTTCAGCAGCGTGTGCGTGAGGCTGGCGAACAGGCTGCCTTCGATACCGGTATCCACGATCTGCACCCCGAGATCGTTAAGACCCTGGGTGCTCTGCGCTACCGCACCTCGTTTGGCCAGAACGTGCTCCAGCATTCCCTCGAGGTTTCCGACCTGTGCGGCGTGATGGCTTCCGAGCTTGGCCTGGACGTTGTGACCGCCAAGCGTGCCGGCCTGCTGCACGATCTTGGCAAGGCTATCGACCATGACGTCGAGGGCCCGCACGCCGTTATCGGCGCCGAGCTCGCCCGTCGCTATGGCGAGAAGCCCGTTATCGTTCACGCTATCGAGGCTCATCACGCCGACGTCGACCCCAACACGGTGCTCGATGTTCTGGTCCAGGCTGCCGATGCTGTTTCTGCCTCTCGCCCCGGTGCCCGTCGCGAATCGGCCGAGAACTACATCAAGCGCCTAGAGAAGCTCGAGGAGATTGCCAACTCCCATGACGGCGTCGAGCGTACCTATGCCATGCAGGCTGGTCGCGAGGTCCACGTCATGGTTCAGCCGGACAAGATTTCCGATGCTCAGTCCACGGTCTTGGCTCATGACATCGCCCATCAGATCGAGGAAGAGATGGAGTATCCCGGTCAGGTGCGCGTCGTCGTGATTCGCGAGAGCCGCGCTGTCGATATCGCTAAATAACATGAACGACGCGAACGAGCTCATCTCATTTATCGCGTCGATGTCGGGGGAGGGCAACCTTCGCGTCGAGGAGAACCTTGGCGAGGGGTATGTCCGCCTCCGCGTTTCGGAGGCCGAGCGGCGCCAGGCAAAGCACGACATTCAGCATGTCGAGGATATTGTCATCGAAATGCTGCGCAACGCTCGTGATGCCGGCGCCGACAAGGTCTATCTCGCCACGACCAAGGAAGATGGCGTCCGTACGCTTGTCTTTCTGGATAACGGCTCGGGCGTGCCGCAGGATATGCAGGAGCGCATCTTTGATGCCCGCGTCACCTCCAAGCTCGAGAGCATGAAGATGGATCGTTGGGGCGTTCACGGTCGAGGCATGGCATTGTTCTCGATTAAGCAGAACACTGACGAGGCACGCGTTGTCACGTCGGATGTTGACCTTGGCTCGGTCTTTAAGGTGAGCGTCGCTACCGACCGCCTTGGCGAGCGCGCCGATCAGTCCAGCTGGCCTCAGGCCGTGAAGGACGAGGACGGTCACTATGTCTGCGCCCGTGGCCCTCACAACATCATACGCGCCGCCTGCGAGTTTGCCCTCGAGGAGCTGCGCGCCTGTGATGTCTATTTGGGGTCACCGTCCGAGATCGCCGCGACGCTGCATGCGCAGGCCTCAAACCGTCTCGATGCTTCTCGTCTTTTGTTTATCGATGACGAAGCCGAGCTTCCGGTGATCGATCGCCTGGGTCTTGCTTCGGATGCGGAAGACTTTATCCGTATCTGTTCGGGTTTGGGCCTTGAGATGTCCGAGCGTACGGCGCATCGTATCTTGGCGGGCCAGATTAAGCCCGTTCGCGGTGTGACCGCACGCCTGCTACGTGAGCGCGATTCGTCCTCACATGCGTCCGCTCCGGTTGATCTCGCCAAAGATCGTCGCGGGCTGCGTATTGCCAAGGACGACATGGCGCAGTTCTCGCGAGCAGTGGAGCGCGACTTTAACGATCTTGCATCGCGGTACTATCTCAATCTTTGCGGCGACCCCAAGATTCGTGTTTCGCGTGATCGCATCACTGTGACGTTCGATCTTGCCAAAGAGGAATAGCATCTTTACCGAGTCCGTTCGGTACGATACAGTTATTGCAGTTAAAACGTACTTTTAAACGCAGGAGTTTCTTCATGGATTGCCTGAAGGTATCAAGCAAATCATCGCCCGCGTCCGTTGCCGGCGCCATTGCCGGCATGGTCAAAGATGGCGTTCCCGTCAATATTCAGTGTGTCGGCGCGGGTGCCGTCAACCAGGCCATTAAGGCTGTGGCCATTGCACGCGGATTTTTGATTCCGACCGGGTTTGATATTTCCTGCGCGCCGGTGTTCTCCGACATCCTCATCAACGGGGAGTCGCGCACGGCCATCCGTCTTTCTATTTATGTTCATCAGATTAATCGAGCTGCTATGGATAACGTTGTGATGGACGACGTTAAGCCTGTGGCATAGCGTGTTTGCTCTTTGCCCGCGCTCTTTGATTCTGCCTATTCCACCTCGTTAGGACTTATACACATGGACCAGGGTTCCGTACGCGATATTCTTGCCGGTAAAACCTACTTTATCCGCACCTTTGGCTGCCAGATGAATCAGCACGACTCCGAGCGCGTGAGCGGCCTGCTCGACTCGTATGGCTGCCTCATGGCGCTCGATCCGGAGCATGCTGACATTGTCGTGTTCATGACGTGCTGCGTTCGCGAGGCCGCTGACACCCGTCTGTACGGTCAGTGCAACTCTTGTAAGAGCCTCCCGCCTTCGCCCTCGGGCAAGCGCGTGGTCGCCGTGGGCGGCTGTATCGCGCAGCGCGACGGCGAAGGTCTGCTCACCAATGTCGATAACGTCAATGTTATCTTTGGCACGCATTCCATCGCGCATGTTGCCGAGCTCATTGCCGAGGCGTTCTTGGACGGCAAGCGTCATATTCGCACCAATGAACACGAGGACACGGATGCTATGAGCATGCCGTGGCATCGTGAGACCCAGTATCACGCCTGGGTCCCCATTATGACGGGCTGTAATAACTTCTGCACCTATTGCATCGTGCCGTATGTGCGCGGTCGCGAAAAGAGCCGCCCTTTCGAGGAGATTGTCGACGAGGTAACCGGTCTAGTACGCCAGGGCGTGCGAGAGGTCACGCTGCTGGGTCAAAACGTCAACTCCTATGGTCGCGACCTGTTTGGCAAGCCGCGCTTTGCCGACCTGTTGCGTGCCGTGGGCGATACGGGTGTGGAGCGCATCTTCTTTACTTCCTCACACCCCAAAGACCTGCTGCCCGAGACTATCGACGCTATGGCCGAGACGCCTGCCGTCATGCCGCAGCTGCACCTGGCAGTTCAATCGGGCTCGACGCGCATCCTTAAAGAGATGAATCGTCGCTATACGCGCGAAGACTATCTGGGGCTTGTCGATCGCATCCGCAATCGCATGCCCGATATCGCGCTTTCGACCGATATCATCGTGGGCTTCCCCGGCGAGACCGAGGAAGACTTTGAGCAGACGCTCTCGCTTGCCGAGACCGTCCGTTATGCTCAGGCCTATACGTTTATCTATTCCAAGCGCGCCGGTACTCCGGCCGCTGAGATTGACGATCCCACGCCGCATGAGGTAATTCTTGAGCGCTTCAACCGTCTGGTGAAGGTTATCGAGACCACGGCGCATGAGTATAACCAAGGTGAGCTGTACACCGTTGTGCCGGCGCTTATTGAGGGTACGAGCAAAAAGAATGATGCGGTGCTGCTGGGTAAGAGTCCTAAGAATCAGACCGTTCATGCACCGATTCCCGCGGGCTACAGCATCGATCAGTTGATTGGCAAGATTGTCGATGTTGACGTCGACGTTGCCAAGACCTGGTATCTGTCCGGATCCGTTGTGGGCGAGCCGCGCTAATGATTTCTCCCGGGGCAGGCCTTTCCGCCGTTGCGATTGTCGGTCCGACCGCGGTTGGCAAAAGTGATGTCGCAGATCGTTTGGCGACTCGTCTTTCGTCCGAAGTGCTGTCGTGTGACGCGATGCAAATCTATCGAGGTATGGATATCGGCACTGCCAAGATGACACCCGAGGAGTGCACGGCGCCTCTACGCCTGGTCGATATTGTTGAACCGGGCGTTGCATATTCTGCAGCGCTGTATCAGGCAGACGCTCGTGTGCATGTTGAGCGCTTGCTGGACGAGGGCCGCCTACCGGTGTTTTGCGGGGGTACAGGCCTGTATCTCAAGGCCGCCCTGGACGAGATGGATTTTCCCTCGGGCGAGCTTGAGGATGATCGCCGCGCGGGATATCAGGAGCTAGCCGAGCGCATTGGCGAGGAAGCGCTGCACGCGCTGCTTGCTGAGCGTGACCCCGAGTCCGCTGCGGTGATCCACCCCCATAATGTTCGTCGTGTGATTCGCGCGCTCGAAATGCACGATGATGGTGTGTCCTACGCGCAGCAAAAGTCGCAGTTTAGTGTTCCGCGCGAGCATTATCACGCTCTGTGGTTTGGGTTGATGCGTAATCGTGAGGCGCTTTACGAGCGTATTAACCTACGCGTCGATCTGATGTTTGAGCAGGGTCTTGTTGATGAGGTTCGCGGTCTTATGGACCAGGGGCTGGAGGATGCCCTGACTTCGATGCAGGCGATTGGCTATAAAGAGATTATCGATGCCCTTAACGGCGTGATTTCTATGGATGAGGCTCGCGAACTCATCAAGACGCGTTCGCGTCGCTATGCCAAGCGTCAGCTTTCGTGGTTTAAACGCGATGACCGTATCGTGTGGTTCGATATGGACGAGTTTACGATCGATGAGGTCGTTGAGGATATCCTTCACCGTATCGAGGCGGTCTAATGGCTCGGTTTCCCCTCGTTCCAACGGCTCCTGCGCCCGAACGTGCCGTTCTTGTCGGAGTTGAGTGGCGCGATAACGCCTGGCCGCTCGATCGCTCGCTTGACGAGCTTGAGCGCCTGGCCCATACGGCTGGCGCTCAGTGCGTGGCGCGTTTGTCGCAGCGTCTGGTTAAGCCGTATCCAAAATCGTTTATCGGCTCCGGTAAGGTCGAGGAGCTTTGCGGGCTCGTGCATCGTATGGATGCCGATGTTGTTGTCTTCGACGACGATTTAACGCCCTCGCAGCAGTCGTATCTGGAGAAAGCCGTCGGCGAACCGGTTAAGATTATCGACCGTACGGCATTGATTCTCGATATCTTTGGCCTGCACGCTCAGACCCGTGAGGGCCGCCTGCAGGTGCAGCTAGCCCAATTGCAGTATCTGTTGCCCCGCTTGCGCGGTATGTGGAGCCATCTTGCTAAAGAGCAGACACGCGGTGGCATTGGCTCGCGCTTTGGCCAGGGCGAAAGCCAGCTCGAGGTTGACCGACGTTTGATTCGCAACAAGATTGCCGCGCTTCGTCGTGAGCTTAAGCAGGTCGAACAGCGCCGCGATGTCCAGTCAAAGAGCCGTATCGAGTCGCCAGCGTTTCGCGTTGCCTTAGCCGGTTATACCAATGCCGGTAAGTCGACGTTGCTCAATCGCCTGACCGGGTCTACGGTGCTTTCACAGGACAAATTGTTTGCCACGCTCGATCCGACGACGCGCTCGTATCGCTTGCCCGGTGGTCGTGGCATGACCATTACCGATACCGTTGGTTTTATTCAAAAGTTACCGCATGGTCTCGTTGATGCCTTTAAGTCTACGCTATCTGAGGTCCTTGGTGCCGACCTGATCCTTAAAGTTGTGGATGCCTCTGACGAGGACTACGAGCGCCAGCTCGAGGCGGTCGATCGCGTTCTCGACGAGATCGGTGCCGGCGAGCGTTTGACGCTTACGGTGTTCAATAAAATCGACCTACTCGATAGCGTTGATCGATTGAGTTTCCGTCGTCGCAATCCCGAGGCCGTGCTGTTCTCGGCCCAGACGGGCGAGGGACTCGACGATCTCGTCGACCGCATTGCTCGTGAGGCGGCTGCCACCGATGTCTTGCTCTCCGCTGATATCCCGTATCGCGAGGGCGCCCTCATTACGCTGGTGCATGAGCAGGGAACCCTTCTGCATGAGGAATATCTCGAGGACGGCGTTCGCATTGTGGCGAAGTTGCCGGCCCGAATCGCGCCGCGTCTTGAGCGCTATCGTACGGAATAAACGAGCTCTAGCACGCCTAGAATGACAGGCTGATGAAGCAGGTAGAACGGTAAGGCATGCCGGCCGAGGACTGCGAGCGCCGGGATGGGATTGGCGTATGCCCATGCTGGCGCTTCGAGGCTTGATGCTTGTGCCGCCTGGGCAGCAAAAAAGCCGGTAAGGTACATAAAGACAAACGGAATGAGCGGATAGTAATCTCCCGAAACAAAGCCCGGCCCCGGGAATCCAAGCCATGCCAGGTAGGGGAGTGGGTATACCGCCTTTGGAATGCCCCAGGTTAGGGCAAAAAGAACAAGGCACACTGCGATGCCCCATGAGTCCGGTAATTTTTGGAGTAACGGACGGGTGAGTGCAACCACAGCGGTGCACGTTGCCATGCAATAAATGATGCCAAAGTTCACCGAATCGTCGACTGATACCAGCGTAGTTGCCATCCATACGATCAAGGCTGCGGCCGCGTATTTGAGGGCGCGCTTACCGTTATTACGCGAGAGCGTGCACATCCAACCGGCGATAAACAAAAATACCCAGCTGATACTAGCGCGCCAGATATCCTGGAAAACCGTTTCGGTAAACCATGGCATATCCCATCCATATAGGTAGGCCAAATCGTAGCAAGCGTGAAAACCTGCCATCGACAGCATCGTAAACCCGCGGACGGTATCAAATATGGTGATGCGTTTTTGCATTACGAGAACCGGCGCATTAAACCGACAACCTTACCCAAAATAACGGGGTTCGTCGCATAGATGGGCTCCATAGTGTCGTTCTCGGGCTGCAGGCGCACGCGCCCTTGCTCCTTGTAGAACGTCTTGACGGTCGCCGAGCCATCGATCATTGCCACGACGATTTCGCCGTTCATGGCGCTCTTTTGCTCGCGAACGATAATGTAGTCACCGTTGTAGATGCCGACATTGATCATTGAGCTGCCGTGCACTTCAAGGATAAAGGAGCCCTGGTCTGTGGCGATTTCGGTCGGGATGGTAAAGGTGTCCTCGATATTTTGCTCGGCCAGAATGGGAATCCCAGCCGCGACGCGACCGACGAGCGGCAGCGAGACCGTTCCGCGGGGCGCTGTGGGTTCATCGGATTTAGAAATCGAGACAGAGGATCCGTCCTCATCAAAGAGCTCTAGGGCGCGCGGCTTGGTGGCATCGCGCTTGAGCAGTCCTCGAGCCTCTAGGGCAGAGAGATGAGCATGAACCGTGCTGGGGGAGGAGAGGCCTACGGCCGATGCCATCTCGCGCACGCTGGGCGGATAGCCCTTCTCCTGCTGATATTCCTTGATGAAGTCGTAAATCTGCTGCTGACGCTTGGTAATTTTGCGAGCCATCAGGGGATCCTCTCTGCCAATGTCAAACAAATGTTCGATTATTGCTTGACAGGAACAACTGTTCGAAGATAATAATAACCGAACATTCGTTCTCGCGCTAGACATTTTTGTCCGCGCGGCTTGATAAAACTGTTCTCAGCAAAACACGCGAGAGGAGAACATGATGAACGCAACGGATATGGTCCAGGGAAACCTCGCCCTTAAGCTCGAGACGCCTGCGGCGCCGGCTTTCACGGTTGTCAAGGGCGGCCGATCTGGTTTCCAAACACTGCCTGGCAAGCCCGTCCGCAGCCAGTGCGTCGCCACGACTTCGGCCCCCGCTGCTCTGAAGACCTCGACGATTGTCGCCCTGGCCATTGCGCTCACGCTTTTCTTTGTACTTGCTACCTCGATCTTTAGCGCTCGTCACGCCGCATATGCCGAGTCGGCATCTAACGTTACCTATGAGACCGTCCGTGTTCAGTCTGGCGATTCCTTGTGGTCGCTTGCCCAGGAGCATCCGATTGAAGGTCTTTCCACGCAGGAGACCTCTGATATGATCCGCAACGTCAATCACCTGGAGCATGGCTCGCTCGATGCCGGTGCGCATCTTAAAGTTCCCGCACGTTCCTAAGATTTAAGTACCGTCGCATGGTACCCTTGTAATCGTTTTAGAGGAGGTACTATGCGCTGTCCCAAATGCGGCAAGGCACATACCCGCGTCGTTGATTCCCGCATGCAGGAATCTAATAACACCATCAAGCGCCGTCGCGAATGCTGCTCATGCAATTATCGTTTTACGACATTTGAGCGTTGTGAAGACCCTATCGAGGTCATTAAGTCAGACGGAACCAAGCAACGGTTCGATCGCAATAAGCTGCTGGTCGGTTTGATGCGAGCCACGATCAAGCGAGATATCGACACTAAAAAGCTCAACGAGATCATTGACGATATTGAGGTCGAGCTTCGCTCCCGTACGCTTACGGCCGTTACGTCCCATGAGCTGGGCGATATGGTTCTTAAGCGGTTGGCCAAGATCGATAAAGTTGCCTACATCCGCTTTGCCTCGGTCTATCGCGATTTCAAAGACGTCGATGAGTTTCTGCAAGAGCTCGACAAGCTAAGGTGATTTCATGTCCAACATTACCGTTAACATTAAACGTCTCGACCCAACCGTCGAACTTCCCAAATACGCCCATCCTACGGATGCTGGCCTGGACCTGCGTTCCAACGAGGATTGCATTCTGAAGCCCTTTGAGCGTCGTCTGGTCTCCACGGGCCTAGCTATTGCCCTGCCCGACGGCTACGCCGGCTTCGTCCAACCCCGCAGCGGCCTGGCCATTAAGCAGGGCCTGTCTATAGTCAACACGCCCGGTCTCATCGATGCTCACTACCGAGGAGAGCTCAAAGTCATCCTCATCAACCTAGACCCCACGAACAACATCCAAATCAACAAAGGCGACCGCATCGCCCAACTCGTCATCCAAGAAGTCCCCACGGTCAACCTCGTAGAAGTAGAAGAACTAGACGAAACCGACCGAGGAGCCGGCGGCTTCGGCTCCAGCGGCGTAGCTTAGTCGTTTACGTACTGTCCGCTGACCGGCCCGACCCGCCTATATATCATCCCATGCTCAAACATTCTCGCGGGGGCGCTCGTATCCC
>OBYW01000430.1_pt1 | contig 20117 bp, 16 predicted proteins | sample 1476841 | NCBI WGS metagenome assembly OBYW01 (sample SAMEA2580222, study PRJEB22360) | human gut metagenome | biome: human gut; feature: human-associated habitat; material: faeces | place: Denmark | collected 2008/2010
CCGGTTCGCAGACCGAGCCCCATAGCTGATGGCCCGAACGGTAGCGATCGCTGCAGTACCGGATTTCACCGTGAACATCAGCCCAGTTATATCGGGTTATAATGACCGGCCATTTAAACCAGGGAATACGATCTTTTTTATATTTAAAGACATAAATATTTTGTCGTCTGCAGTTCAGACGAATTGGCTGATCGCGAGGTGTAACGAATGCAATTTTCAAACAAAAAAATGCCAATGTCGATAAAACCACAACGCTCAATATTGCCAAGCAAGGTATTGCGTAGCCATCTACGTATTGCAGCATCAAAGCACACATAGTTAACATAAACCCTAAAAACAAAAGCACTACTAATGCTAATGGGAACATGCCCCACCAGGTCATCCCTTTGTCATAACGGGGGATTTCAAGATACACATCATTTATCTTATTCATCCAGATAAGCCGCGGAGGCACCAGTTGCGGCTCACGGCTTTCCGGCATATCCGCTTTCCAGGCACTGACGGGAGGGTTAAGCTTCGGTTTAGCGCGAGCAAACAAATTGTCGGTCATTTTCCTGTCCTTGTTGACTGTCCATAATATCACTTATTCCGGCAGCGTTTCACGGAACCGAATAACAGGAGTGCTGCCATCTGGTGCGGTGGTGGATTCCCGCTCCCACTCTTCCGGCCATTTATCTGCTTTTCGTGGACGCCAGCTGTCGGGTCTGCCTTTATTTTTGGGCTCTGCGGGCACTGGCTCGCCTTTCATATACAGGCAGAGGAAACTCCAGACTTGCTGTAACTCTGCGGGCTCTCCGTCTGCAAGCTGAAAACGATGGATGACATTATACGTTCCCGGTTCGCAGACCGAGCCCCATAGCTGATGGCCCGAACGGTAGCGATCGCTGCAATACCGGATTTCACCGTGAACATCAGCCCAGTTATATCGGGTTATAATGACAGGCCATTTAAACCACGGAATACGATCTTTTTTACATTTAAAAACATAAACATTTTGTCTTTTTTTGTTGAAACGGACGGGTTGGTCCCGAGGAGTTACAAAATACAACTTCATGCAAAACAAAAAGCAATGTAAAAAAAACATAAAACTTAACAAAACAACAAGGAGTAATATATTCCCGCTGAGATGCCAGGATATTTTCATTATGACAATGCTATAAAGCGAGTAGATGGTAAAACCAAGCATTAATACTGCAGAAGGAATCATTCCCCACCAGGTCATCCCTTTATCGTAACGAGGAATTTCCAGCCAGGTGTCATTTATTTTATTTAGCCAGAGCAACTGCGGAGGTACTAATTGTGGTTGATTATTCTCCGGCAGGTCCTCCTTCCAGGCACTGACGGGAGGATTAAGCTTCGGTTTTGCACGATCAAAAAAATTATCAGTCATACTCCAGTCCCTTATTGGCTGTCCATGGTGGCTGAAAGTTGCAAAATTTCTTCTGGATACGTTTTGTCTGGCCAGTAACTGACTTTCAGCTCCATGCCCGTGAAGCGCCGGGTATTTAGCGGGTATTCTCCACTCAGCTGCAGTATTTTACTGGTACCCGCCGTGACTAGCGTTTCATCCAGTGCAGGCGCAGAGGTCATTTTAATGGCAGGTGGAACGACTACCGCATTCATGCTCATGATATGAGTCAATTCAACAGCCTGAGGCACTGGTTTGGCCAGGCCTGCAAGCTTTGTCGGGGAACCGTTACGCGCCAGCACCTCACGCCCACCACTCCCAATGGCAGCTAACTCAACCAGCCAGTCTGAACCGGACTGGCTATAATCGGGAAGGGTCGCCAGAACGGACACCATCTCGGTTCCCGATATCGTGGAATTGAACGAGAACTCAGTGATCCGGTCGCGAACCAGCTGCGCTGAAACACCGCTGGCAATGGTATGTAATTCTTTCATCGCTTCCTGCAAATCACTCAGGCTGGCGGCACTCCAGGCTTTCTCTTTACCGCCGCGCTTTTCAACCACGCCAAAACAGGTATGGGTCAACCAGCGTTCAAGTGGCGATCGCACATTGCTAGCTGCTGCAGATGTCAGTACAAGAGCAATAATTCCCAGAGCGAGACACCAGCCAACAGGCCCTAAAATGAACGTATCACTAATGAGAGCAAAATTCCCTGCGGCTCCAAAAACTGATCCTACAAGACCAGCGAGGCCTGTAACAAATCCAGCAAAGGCATATTCAATCCCGGCTTTTGTGTCACCAGACTTAAATACATCCCAAGCTTTAAACTCTAAAAAAACACCATCAATAACCACCGCCACGCCACCGATCACTCCAGCCACTTTCAGCATTGGGTGCACCATCTCTTTGCTCGCCTGGAACATCGTATAGGTCTGCCCGACGATTTCTGCCCCAGTCGCCATCATTAAAAGCGTTCCCGAGCCAAGCGACATTACAGATTGTGAGTCAGGTAGCCAGGTTTTCAGCGATTTCATATTCTCGTGCATGGTATGGATCTGAAAACCAAGCATGACTCCGGCTAGCACCAGTCCCAGGCTGCCTGCATAAAAACTCGGCGGCAGTTCAGACTGAAAGCCTGCGACTCTGCGCATATCTGCGGCGCTTAAAGGAATTTCCCCTGTTGTCAGAGAGTGGCTGACTATCTCTGGTGTCAGGTCCGGCAGTCCTGCCAACTGAGATGGATTTTTAAGCAAGTTCCCCGATTTTATCGCCGACGCGCTCGTCCCCGCCTTGCGTGCTGCCTGCTTAAACATCAACGAGTCAACCGTTTTCAAAGGAGCCGCCAGTTTGACCTGAATTTTACGGTCCAGGATTACCGGGTCGGTGATTTCAGGCCAGTGACCAGCCCGGGAAGCACTGATGATACTATCAGCATTCTCAAGACGTTGAGTCAGAACTGATTGTCCGTGGGTATTTAATGGCTTACGCACGACATTCTGATAATCCCTGACGGTCATTTCTCCGGAATAAACCGCCACCACAGGCCCTTCACCTGCGGCACAGGCCAGGGCCGACATTGTCCGGACAAACCCGGCTTCCGCTTTCGCTGAAAGCACGTTGCTCAGTTGACTGAACGCCCCATTCAGCGACATCACCAGGCTTGCTGTTGTTTGCCTGAAGGCGTCGCTGTTAAGGAAATGCCCCATCTCGTCGCTATTGAGCAGCGTTTTAAGATTGGCGTAAGTCATCGTCCCGTCATAGACCGACGTCGGCAGATCTTTTCTGCCTGCCAGCAAAGCCCTGTAAGGTGGACTTTTCGGGTCCTGCATCCATGAAAGCCAGACGGTTTTACCGCCATCAGTCGCTTTATCGCTTTTGTCCATCCCTACCATGCCACCGTGGAGATTACCGGCTAGCATGCCCAGAAGTGCAGCCCAACTGATAACACTGATCTCTGGCGCATAATCATGCTCGATCACGGTATGCCAAAAAACCGACTGATAAGCCGCACTTAAATCCTGTACGACAGATTTCAGCTTCCGCTGGTAGCCATCTACCGTTGACTGATAACCCGAGGCAAATTCAGCGCGAATTGACTCATGGTAATAGTCCTCCAGTCGCTCCATCGCATCCTGGGTTTTCATGGATACCCGTTTGGCACGGCTGATGGGATATTTTCCGGGAATCGCTCGGATGGTGGGATCTGTAGCTATTTTTTCCGCTATTCCGGCCCGAATTTGTATAATGGCATCTGATATCATCTTCTTATGCCGATTTTCAGTCTTAGCCTGATAGTCGGTCATTACCTTAACGACATCCATTCTGGCACTGTTCAATTCCTGAACCATCCCGATGGCATCATCCAGCACAATGGCATGCACCACACCGTACTGCTCCTGTAACTCCGCAACCTTATTACCCAGCGCCGTCTGCTTCCTGATATCCCTTCGCGGATAAAAACCATACGCGCCATCGGGCTGCCCTTCTTTTCCGACAATACTCGGGAATTTTTCTGTCGCAAACTCCAGCACGTTCTTTGTCAGAGCTGAAAGCGTGGGGTCAAGCGTCAGGCTGCGCCCCGCACCTTCAATTGTCGCTGTTTTCCCACCAGCAATAGTCACTTGCGTAAAACGCGGGGCCGGGGCTCCGGCTTGTTTATATTTCGCCAGCACTTCCCGGGGCCACGGGTCATTGCTGAAGGCCACGGCTGCATGGGTATGCTTCGGCTCGATATTGATAAAGCTGCTGCGGATATCATGATTCTGCTGCAGGCAGGCGGCACTCAGAGGTTCCACTTTCCCTCCTTCCGGCATTTCCTTCGCATTGAACATGCGCAAAAAGCCCTGCGGGGTGACCTGGTAGGCATACCAGACCTGTTTATCTGCCAGAACATACACATAGCCCTCGCGCAGTGTTCGCAGGGCGTATTTAAACTCGCCCCCCTTCAGCCCCACATCCTGGTGAGGAACGGCAGGATGCCAGCCGGTATTCACCAGAGAAGCCGGGACTGCAGCCACACGTAGCGGGTATATCGCAACCCCCTTACGCTCACACGACTTACAGCCTGAAGGTGTGGATGCTGCCTGCTGACTTGCCGCTGCGTTTTTATTTACCTGTGCTCTCATATCCATTTGTTTATTTCCTGTAGTCATTCAGAAAGCCAGCAGAGCGCTGTCAGTGCAGGGAAAAACTTTTTCTACAGCGGTGGTTGATTCAATTTCCAGTGCTTCAGGCCATTTATCTGCTTTTCGTGGGCACCAGAAATCAGGGCGACCTTTGTTGACTGCCTCATCCGGCACAGGCTCTCCTTTCATATACAGGCACAGATAGCTCCAGAGCTGCTGCAACTGCGCAGGAGAGCCACTGGCAATCTGGAAGCGTTCCACCACGTTCAGCGTTCCTGGCTGACAGACGGAAGCGAACAGCTGAAAGCCCCCGGTATAGCGGTCGCTGGAAAAACGCATCTCACCGTGAATATCTGCCCAGTGGTAAGCTTTGACAGTGGCTGGCCATTTGGCCCAGGGATTCCACCATTTCCTTTTATAATCGAAGGTATAGATTTTTTGACGCTTACTATTCAAACGAATGGGCTGATCCCGTGGAATATAAAAACACATTCGAATATAAGTCAACATCAATGTAAATGAAGCAAATGAAGCCGTAGCTAATAAAACTAATGAAAAAACATCATCATCAAATAAAAAAACAAAAAAAATAACAATGGTAATAAATTGAATTACTATTCCAAAAACCATCCCCCCCCACATAATCGCTTCATAACGAGGAATTTCCATCCAGATACTGTTTTTTATATTTAACCAAATTAGCTGAGGAGGCACTAACTGAGGCTGGTTATTCTCTGGCATATCCTCCTGCCAGCGGTATATGGGAGGGTTAAGCCTTGGCTGAGTCTCACTTTGACTCTGAAAAAATGTGTCCTGTGACATTATCTTGTCCTTAGCACTGGCGATTAGCTCGTCTTATCAGATAGTTTGCTACAGGCTCGGGGAGCAGAAAGTTCAGTATCCGGCCCGGTGGTGGATTCTCGTTCCAATTCAGCAGGCCATTTATCCGCTTTACGCGGGCACCAGAAATCAGGGCGACCTTTGTTGACTGCCTCATCCGGCACAGGCTCGCCTTTCATATACAGGCACAGATAGCTCCAGAGCTGCTGCAACTGCGCAGGAGAGCCACTGGCAATCTGGAAGCGTTCCACCACGTTCAGCGTTCCTGGCTGACAGACGGAAGCGAACAGCTGAAAGCCCCCGGTATAGCGGTCGCTGGAAAAACGCATCTCACCGTGAATATCTGCCCAGTGGTAAGCTTTGACAGTGGCTGGCCATTTGGCCCAGGGATTCCACCATTTTCTTTTATAGTCGAAGGTATAGATTTTTTGGCGCTTACTATTCAAACGAATAGGTTGATCTCTCGCAGCAAAAAAAATAACATTTAAAAAACATCACCGTAAGAGATATAAGTATAAAATCACCAATAATGGATGTGGTAATAATATTTATATCCTGTTCAAGCCCAAGCATAGACAGAGTCAACAAAAAATAAAACAATAAAACCAACAAAGACAATATAGCGCCAAATAGCATCCCTCCCCAAACAACCCCTTCATAACGAGGAATTTCCATCCAGATACTATTTTTAATATTTAACCAAATCAGCTGGGGAGGCACTAGCTGAGGCTGGTTATTGTCCGGCATATCCTCCTGCCAGCGGTATATTGGAGGATTAAGCCTTGGCCGAGCCTCGCTCTGGCCCTGAAAAATTGCGTCCTGAGACATTATCTTGTCCTTAGCACTGGCGATTAACTCGTCTTATCAGATAGTTCGCTACAGGCGCGGAGAGCAGAAAGTTCACTGTCCGGCGCAGTAGTGGATTCACGTTCCATTTCTGCAGGCCATTTATCCGCTTTACGCGGACACCAGAAATCAGGGCGACCTTTATTCACCGCCTCATCCGGCACGGACTCGCCTTGCATGTACAGACACAGATAGCTCCAGAGCTGCTGCAGCTGAGCAGGAGAGCCGCTGGCAATCTGGAAGCGTTCCGTCACGTTCAGCGTTCCTGGCTGACAGACGGAAGCAAACAGCTGAAAACCCCCGGTATAGAGATCGCTGGAAAACCGCATCTCGCCGTGAATATCGGGCCAGTGATAGGCTTTGACAGTGGCTGGCCATCTGGCCCAGGGATTCCACCATTTTCTTTTATAATCGAAGGTATAGATTATTTGGCGTGTTGAATTTAGACGAACAGGTTGATCTCGGGGTTCAAAAAAATAAACTTTTAAAAACAAGATAACCAATGATAAAAGGCTGTAATTGATTAAAAAAAACAACATCATTAAACCTGTGCCATCCACGCTAAAACCTAAATTATCGATAATATCGCCCATGACAAAAAATGAGATAACCATTATAAATAAAGTTGCTGCAAGAGTAATTACTCCGCCAAAAATCATCCCTCCCCAGACAACCCCTTCATAGCGCGGAATTTCCATCCAGATAGTATTTTTTGTATTTAACCAAATCAGCTGGGGAGGCACCAGCTGAGGCTGGTTGTTCTCCGGCATATCCTCCTGCCAGCGATATATGGGAGGATTAAGCCTTGGCCGAGCCTCGCTCTGGCCCTGAAAAACTGTGTCCTGAGACATTATCTTGTCCTTAGCACTGGCGATTAACCCGTCTTATCAGATAGTTCGCTACAGGCGCGGAGAGCAGAAAGTTCACTGTCCGGCGCAGTAGTGGATTCACGTTCCATTTCTGCAGGCCATTTATCCGCTTTACGCGGACACCAGAAATCAGGGCGACCTTTATTCACCGCCTCATCCGGCACGGACTCGCCTTGCATGTACAGACACAGATAGCTCCAGAGCTGCTGCAGCTGAGCAGGAGAGCCGCTGGCAATCTGGAAGCGTTCCGTCACGTTCAGCGTTCCTGGCTGACAGACGGAAGCAAACAGCTGAAAACCCCCGGTATAGAGATCGCTGGAAAACCGCATCTCGCCGTGAATATCGGGCCAGTGATAGGCTTTGACAGTGGCTGGCCATCTGGCCCAGGGATTCCACCATTTTCTTTTATAATCGAAGGTATAGATTTTTTGACGTTTTCTGTTTAAGCGAATGGGTTGATCTCGTGGAATATAAAAACTCATCCGAATATAAGTCAACATCAGTGTAAATGAAATAAATGAAGCCAACGTTAATAAAACCAATGAAAACACATCACTTCCAAATAAAAAACAGAAAAACATGACAATAGTAAAAAATTGAATCACTATGCCAAAAACCATCCCCCCACATAATCGCTTCATAGCGCGGAATTTCCATCCAGATAGTATTTTTAATATTTAACCAAATCAGCTGGGGAGGCACCAGCTGAGGCTGGCTATTGTCCGGCATATCCTCCTGCCAGCGATATATGGGAGGATTAAGCTTTGGCCGAGCCTCGCTCTGGCCCTGAAAAATTGCGTCCTGAGACATTATCTTGTCCTTAGCACTGGCGATTAACTCGTCTTATCAGATAGTTCGCTACAGGCGCGGAGAGCAGAAAGTTCACTGTCCGGCGCAGTAGTGGATTCACGTTCCATTTCTGCAGGCCATTTATCCGCTTTACGCGGACACCAGAAATCAGGGCGACCTTTATTCACCGCCTCATCCGGCACGGACTCGCCTTGCATGTACAGACACAGATAGCTCCAGAGCTGCTGCAGCTGAGCAGGAGAGCCGCTGGCAATCTGGAAGCGTTCCGTCACGTTCAGCGTTCCTGGCTGACAGACGGAAGCAAACAGCTGAAAACCCCCGGTATAGAGATCGCTGGAAAACCGCATCTCGCCGTGAATATCGGGCCAGTGATAGGCTTTGACAGTGGCTGGCCATCTGGCCCAGGGATTCCACCATTTTCTTTTATAATTGAAAGTATAAATCGCCTGTCGTTGCTTGTTCAGTCGTATAGGCTGATCTCGGGGTTCAAAAAAATAAATTTTTAAAAACATGGACATCAGCGTAATGAGAAAGAAATCACCAAAAGCATAAATAATTAAAATTCCCTCCCCATTAAGCTCCTGCTCAATTAACCATCCTAGAACCGTCATGAAAACAATAATAGCCAATGTCATAATGGCACCCAAAATCATCCCCCCCCAGACAACCCCTTCGTAGCGTGGAACTTCCATCCAGATACTATTTTTCGTATTTAACCAAATCAGCTGGGGAGGCACTAGCTGAGGCTGGTTATTCTCTGGCATATCCTCCTGCCAGCGATATATGGGAGGATTAAGCTTTGGCTGAACTTCACTTTGCTCCTGAAAAAAAGCGTCTTGTGACATCGTTTTATCCTTAATTGCCTTAAGCGCTGGTTGTTAGCTGCAGACTTTCTTCCGGTTTGTGCTTATCTGGCCAGTAGGTCACGTTGAGCTCCACATTGCTGAATTTCATGCGGTTAAACGCAAACTCTCCCTGCAGCAGTAACCCATTTGTCTCCCAGCTTTCTTTCATTACTGAATCAGCAGACAAGGTGGCCGATCCCATTCCCATCGGGGTGATATCAAAACTCTGCTTAGCCGCAGTTTCCACGTTTGTCACCTTCCCTGAACACGCCGACTGAGCCAGCAGTTGACTGCCACCGTTTCCTTTGGCCGTCAGTTCAATCAGCCAGTCCGAACCCATCTTACTGCACCCCGGCAGCTTCACCTGCACGGCAATCAGCCCCGTCCCGGCAGAATTGAGCACCACTTCGGCCATTCTTTCACGCCGGATTTCTGCAGAGACGCCGCTAGCAATGGTGTAGTATGCTTTCATCGCGGCCTGAAGATCCGTAAGACTGTTAGCATCCCAGTGTTTTTCATGTTCGGCTCGCTTGAGGCCGAAACAGGTGTCACTGAGCCATACTTCCAGCGGTGAACGAACTTCATCTGCCGCCATGGTTGCCAGTACCGCGCCTAAGATGGCCAAACCAATACAAATACCTACAGGCCCCAAAAGAGCAAAATCACCGGCCAAACCAGCATAAATACCAAGAACACCAGCGCTAAAAGTGCTGAATGCACTGATTGAGTATTCAGCTGAAGCTGTAGAATCACCTGATTTAGCTGCATCCCAGGCTTTCACACCCAGAGCAATCCCATCCACAATCGACGCCACTCCTCCAATCACCCCGGCAACCCGGATCAGCGGATGGGCGTAGATTTCAGCACCACGCACTATCATATTGGGCTTGACGTCCCAGGGATTGGTGCCCCAGCGGGCGATCATATGACCAAAACCGACCATTTCCACCGCCGAAGCTGTCACCATCAGCGCGCTGGAGGCCAGCTTCATTTCCGCCTGCGCATCCCCCGGCACAGCCTCCTTCAGCGCTTTAAGGTTGGCGTCCAGGGCACTTTTCTGCAGACCCAGCATAGCGGCCCCCAGCACCAGACCCAGGCCGCTGCTGCTGAATACCCGTCGCGAAAGCTGGTACTGCTGACGGGCTATTTTCAGCGTATCCCCCAGCGTCATACTCATGCTACCCGTTGTAAGAGAAGCGTCTACGGCATCCTGCGCGAGGATCAGATTCGGGAATCCGGAAAGATGGCTACCGTCTTTCAGCATCGTGCCTTTACTCAGGGCCGCCGAACTGGAACCCGCCTTGCGTGCTGCCTGCTTATAGACCGGTGATTCAATATCTTTCAGTAAGGAGGCATAGCGTACGTGAATTTTTCGCTCAAGTATGACGGGATCAGTTACCTGCAGCCAGGTACCGGCATGGGAGGTCGTGATGCCTCCCCGCATGGTCCCCCAAACGGGACGACCGTGCCCATCCAGCTGCTTAAGCATGATATTCTGAAATTCACGAACGGTGATTTCACCCGAAAAAATAGTAACAGCAGGTTCACCTTCTGCAGCATAGGCCATTGCCTGAAGTACCCGCCCGAATCCTGCGTTCGCTTTGGCGGAAATCTTCTCGCCAATCATGCTGAATGCGCCGTTCATCGACATCGTCAGGCTGCTTACGGGCTGGCTGAAGTTGATGCTGTCCACAAAGTCACAGACTTCCTGACTGTTCAGCAGGGTCTTCATATTGGTGTAGTTTGCTGAACCGTTGTAGACCGCCGCGATTAGCCCAGACTGTTTGCCAAGGAGAGACAAAAATGGCGGACTGTCCGGACTTTCCATCCAGTCATGCCAGGCCGATTTGTCCTTATCCATTCCTGCCATCGCCCCCTGCAAACTGGCGGCCAGCATGTTAAGCTGAGCCGCCCAGCTGATTACACTGGTTACCGGGGAATAGTCCTGTTTGATCACCGTCAGCCATAAAGCCGAGTGATACCAGGCATCCAGATCCTTCGCCACCGCCGTTATTTTTTGCTGATAGCCGTCCACCACGGCTTTAAATTCCCGGGCAAATTTAGCGCGACTGGGTTCGCTGTAATATTCCTGCATCCTCTCCAGCGCAGAACGTTTGGTGGCGGCAACCATATCTTCACGGCTGAAGGTTATTCCCTGATCGAAGGGGGAATCAGTAAAAGGCGGGATAGTGACAGGCTTAATGCTTTTATCCGCATCCACCTGCTTTGTCATCAGTTCCTGAATTGACAAAATCGTGTCGGAAATGGTGCCCTGATGAAGATTCGCGGGTTTAGAACGATATTTCGCCAGCGCATCCACCACATCCAGGCGGGCGTGATTAAGTTCCTGAACAATCCCGATGGCATCATCCAGCACAATGGCATGCACTGCACCGTACAGCTCCTGTAACTCCGCGACCTTATTACCCAGCGCCGTCTGCTTCCTGATATCCCTTCGGGGATAAAAACCATACGCGCCATCGGGCTGCCCTTCTTTTCCGACAATACCCGGAAATTTTTCTGTCGCAAACTCCAGCACGTTCTTTGTCAGAGTTGAGAGCGTGGGGTCAAGCTCCAGGCTGCGCCCCGCACCTTCAATTGTCACTGTTTTCCCATCAGCAATAGTCACTTGCGTAAAACGCGGTGCCGAAGCACCGGCTTGTTTATATTTCGCCAGCACTTCACGGGGCCACGGGTCATTGCTGAAGGCCACGGCTGCATGAGTATGCTTCGGATCGATATTGATAAAGCTGCTGCGGATATCATGATTCTGCTGCAGGCAGGCGGCACTCAGAGGTTCCACTTTCCCTCCTTCCGGCATTTCCTTCGCATTGAACATGCGCAAAAAGCCCTGCGGGGTGACCTGGTAGGCATACCAGACCTGTTTATCAGCCAGAACATACACATAACCCTCGCGCAGTGTACGCAGGGCGTATTTGAACTCGCCCCCCTTAAGCTCTATGTCCTGGTGAGGGACGGCAGGATGCCAGCCGGTATTTACCAGAGAAGCCGGGACTGCAGCCACACGTAACGGGTATATCGCAACTCCTTTACGCTCACACGACTTACAGCCTGAAGGTGTGGATGCTGCCTGCTGAATTGCCGCTGCGTTTTTATTTACCTGTGCTTTCATATCCATTATCAAATTCCTTTCTCAGTCGCGTCATGCCTGACGCAGCTCCTGCCAGACAAAGTCCGGGAGGGTCTGAAGCAGTTGGGTAAAGTGCAGTGCCGGGTTTTCCGCGGCTTCCTGCAGTCGGGCCTGTACGACTGCATGTGTAGTGATATCAACGGGCAAGGTCAGGGTATTGAGCGCCAGGCATAGCCGGTCACTGAGATGATGCAGCCCCGATTTATCAGCGGCAAACCAGGCATCAGCCGCAAGACGCACAGCCTCTGGAGGTAAAGCGTCATTTGATTCATGCCAGGCAGACAGCAAACGCCAGATATTACGGACTTCAGCTTGTGCGTGTTCAGCTCCCCAGTTCAGCATCCAGGCATCACCACCGGATTTACCACTCAGTGTCCTCAGTTCACCCGTACAGGACATCCAGTGCCACTGAGTCGTTGCGGCAAGCAGACCTGCCAGCAACTCAGGGTCAGCAGTCGCCTGCAACAGTTCAAGGCGCAGGGGTTCGAACGCAGGGATACTGACGCCCGGTTTGATGTGTTTGCACAAATCAGCCAGCCAGACAGCCATTTCATCAGGCGAAAGTGCTGAATTCAGCCAGCCGCAGACATAGCGCTTCTCGTACAGTGCTTCTCCGAATGCATAGGTTTCACTGCTTCGGACCAGATCTTCATCCAGAGACCCGCCCGGAGAAGCAAGCAACAGCAGAATCGGACAATGCTCCGGCGACCAGGCTAAATCCGGACGCAATATCCTGCGCAGGGCATCGCTACCGTGGCTATTCCTGAGCATGTCTGCGTGCAGAGGATCCCAGCTCGCCACCTTTTTTAGCGGATCAAGCACCAGGTAGCGGTATTCATTCTGTCTGGCATTCAGGGCATCAGTTAAGTTAGTGAGGGTATCCATCAGAGCGCACTCTCCACACAACTGGCCGCCGGTGGCAGTTCAGGTTGTGCCGGGCTGAAGCTCTGTGATGCCAGATGGTTCAGGCTGGCTGATTTGGCATTCACATCACCAGGCGTCAGAATATTGACGCCAGACGGGTCGATGACCACAGCGGTTTTACCGCAACATAAAGTAATTTTCTTGCTTGCCTGAATCACCACCTCATCGTCTTTACTGATGATGGTCATGCTTTTCAGGGAGGTCAGCATCATTGCATCCCCTTGTGCCTGAATATCAACCTTACCCTTATTGGCATACATCTTGATGCCCAGCGTTTTGGCAAACAGGCTGATGATCTCGCCTGCCGCAACGGTGAATTTTTTGAAGACGCTAAAGTCACTGTTCTCGCCGGAGGTCTGAATAAAGTTCTGTCCGCTGCTGATTTGGATGCTTTGCGGTGATACCTGAGCTATCCCGTCCGGGGCGCTCATCAGCAACGCGGACTGCTGCAGATCCTTGAGAGAGGATCCCAGCAATGTTTTTTGCGCCTGGATCTGCGCGAGTTCAGCCTGTGCAGTGGCTACAGCATCGCCCAGTGATTTCGCTAACTGCTGCGCCTGATTGAGTGTCCCCAGCGCCGCATCCATCGCCAGAACCTGTCCCTGACCTTTGATTTGTGCATCTGCGGTGATGAAAATACCCTGCTGTGCACGAATAGCCCCCCAGCTGTCCGTCCTGAGTTCAAAACCTTCCCCGCGCTGTTGTTTCTTGCTGTCGACCAGATGTCCGAGATTCAGCTGGCTCTTGCCGCCGTACTCCGTCGACACCTTGATATGCTCTTTCCCGCGCTCGTCATCAAGGCGGATTTTGTTGTTCGCCGGAGTGCGCAGGACGTTACGTTTGTAGTTTCGGATAGTGACATGGTCACCGTGCGCCGAGTCGTGAAGTACGCCAGAAATGTACGGTCTGTCCGGGTTACCGTCCTCAAAACCAATCGCCACTTCGGTGCCTGCCAGCAGCGGCAAGTGCAGACCGTAGGTGTCACCGGCATACGGGCGTGACTGGCGCACCCACAGGCTCTCGAACCCGGTTTCCCAGTTATCACGGTCAAACAGCATGTTGACGCGATAGCGGCCGTCTTTATCGATGTGACCGTAGGTGTCGTTCTCGGTGGTGCTCGTGACGCGTGCCGGCAATGTACCGGCCATCGCCGGGCGTGAGCCAGGCTCAGGACGGAAACTAAAATCAGTGCTGTCCGGGATACCGTCAAACCTGATGCCAAAGTCCTCATCACGTCGCGCATGGCTGTGCATCGCCGTGATGACCACGCCCTGCGCAAACACCTCAGCCACTTCGTACCCGCCGGTGACTTTCAGCAGCATCCCCGGAGAGAGGGTCGGGCAGCTGGTGACGGCCCGGGTCTGCGTCTGGCCATTCAGGTAGCGTTCGTGACGAATGCGGGCATAGAACGCCCCGGACTCCGGTGCCGGATTACGGTCATGGGAGTTTCCCGCCGTCAGGTAGTTATCCGCCCAGTGATAGGCCTCTCCGTAAGTGGTGGCATCTCCCCTGGTCGCATCAACGAGGGTGTTCATGTCTTCCGTGGCCTGGCGGTAGTTGTAATCGCGGGTGCTGACCTGCTTCTGCACCACGTTATGATGGCTCTCCATCTCCCACACCGAGTCCACCCCCTGCGAATGCTGCCCGGATGGCGGCACCGACGGCAGCGTCAGGCCTTTCTCATACCCCTGCTGGCTGTCGTAAAACTCCACCACGTCGATGTTCAGCCGCGTGTCGGTGGTAAAACGAAACCAGAGACCGACCTCACCCAGCAGGCGGGTGATAAAGTGCAGGTCGTTCTCACCGTACTGCATCACCTGTTCACGGCGCGGATACTCTTTTGAGAGCGAGAACAGAAAATCCTGACCGCGCATGTTGTGACGCTCGCGCAGAATTTTTTCCACGATTTGTGGGACCGACATGTCCTGATAAATGGCGTTCTGGTGCGAACGGTCAAGCAGCGCCAGGCGTGGCTCAAGCGTCAGGGCGTAGCGGGTTTCGTCCTTTGAGGTGCCAAGGCGTTCAAAACCCGTCACCACTCCCTGAATCACCCGCACCGGCTGCTGGATTTTGATGCCGTAGCCCTGGTCAACCGGGGCCTGCAGCGTCAGGGAAGCCGCTTTCATCAGCATCATCTCTTTGCTGATGGTATGGTCAGCGCTGGTGAACTCAATACGGTAGCGGAAGGGTTTGCTCAGGGCTTCATCGCCTTCAAACGCCAGTACATCGGGCTCGGCGTCACAGCCTTTCACCGAAAGCAGATGATGGCTGTGGCTGAATCTTAACGGAGGATTATTGCTCATGCGTGCACTCCTTCTGTGAGGTCAAACTCCAGTCCGATACCCTGAGCCAGTTCGATTTCCGGCTGCAGATCCGGCCGCTCGTCAGATTGCGCATCCAGTAACGGGCGCAGGCGCTCCAGTTGGCTCTGGCCAAGCGTCAGTAAGGGCCACAGCCCATCACAGCGAGCCAGGTTAGGTTTCCCGCCCAGCGCCATCAGCAGATGAACGCTGCGGATGCTCAGCTCTCCGGCAAGCGAGGCCAGCAGCCAGTGCCCCGGCAAAATTTTCGCATGGGTGCGGGTCTGACAGAGCGAAGCCGCCCCTTCCATCGCACGGGCACAGTAAGGGTTCAGACATCGCAACAGGCTGGCTGGATTTTCCATGAATCTCTCTCTTTGTCAGTTCCTGGACACGCTACCGCCCCTCGCTGTTCACCAAAGCGCATAAGGTCAGGCAGACAGATTGTATTTTTCTTTGCTGAGTGCCCGCATATCAGGCTCTCAGCAAAAAACTGTGGACAGGAAACCCCGCCCGCATCAGACGATTGCCCTAAATAATTCGTGTTGCAGGCAGGCGGCAAGTTCGTGAATCCCCGGGAGCATAGATAACTATGCAACCGGGGTGAGCGGATGTAGCCAACGCACCTGCGGCGCGAAGTATGACGGGCAATTACGCGGTGGCGCGTTCGTTCCAGCTATCGGAATGAATGATGTTGCCGTCTTTGTAGGTCCAGGTGATTTTTTCGTAACGCAGTTCTACGCGCTCAAGATGGTTGTGCTTTTCTTTAGAAGGATCCTTGATGTCGTACATTTCAGGGCTCACTTTCACCACCTTCACGTTTTCGAGTTTGGTGTTGAAGTACTCCACTTCCTGGCCCGCGTCGTTGATCTTGTACCACTTGAATTCCGCAGACTTGAGGGTCTGACCGGTGGTCACCGCCTTGTACAGATACGGGCTGGACGAGTCGATTTCCTTGGTGAACAGGAACGGCGTGTGGATACGGGTGCCGGTCAGTTTGCCGGTGTTGTTATCGGTCGGGATGTACAGGTTATGCTCCTGAGCGACAACTTCGATGCTGCCCTCGCGATCCTGAACGTCCACAGATCCTTTAATGTCCGCACCGCCGTCGTCTTTCAGCCAAAGATAAACAGGAATTGCCATGTTAATTACTCCATTTCATTTTTTGACGCGCCATCATCCGATGACGCGGGTGTGTTGCCCGGCAGCTGGCAGGCATTCGCCTGCGGCACCAGACTGATTTCGACACGGCGGTTGAGCGCACGGCCCTCCGGGGTGTCGTTGGTGGCGAAAGGACGGCTTTCGCCGTAACCCTGCACCGCAAAACAGCTTTCCGGCACGTCGCCGGTGTCGCGCATCCAGTCACGCACCGCTTCGGCACGTTTCTGAGAAAGCGTCTGGTTCAGTTGCGGATTGCCGGTGTTATCGGTATGCCCGGACACGACAATCAGCCAGCCCGGTCTGGCCTTAACGCCCACCAGTGAATTGATCAGCATTTTGGTGGAGCCTGGCTTGAGGTTGTACTTGCCCGAGTCGAACAGCGCCATGCTGTCGAGGCGGATAATTTTCGCTACCGGTTTGGGTTTCGGCTGTGGTTCAGGCGGCAGTGGCGGCGGCACATACGAGCGGATCGCTTCCAGCACCGGCATGCGCAGACGCCCGCCCTGATACAAACCCAGGCTCAGCCGGGCCGGTACACCGTTACGTGCATGGTCGTCCAGCAATGCCGCATCCTCGCGCAGGGCCGCAACGGCGTCGGCTTTCGGGCCGTAGTCATCCATAGAGATGCGGTCGTAACGGGTAATATCAAAGCTCACGCGTTGCAGCTGCTGGCGATTGTTCCAGCCACTGCTGAGCAGCGCAGCGATAGTCGCCAGCGTGAAGATCCCGAGCGCACGGCGGAAGGCTTTGTCATGCGGCGTCAGGCCTCGCCCTTCCGGCAGCAATGGCAGGACAAAATCCGGCAACGGGGAAATAACCGTACTGTCCGTTCCCACCGGCTGCCAGCCGGTCACCTGTTGCATCGCGGTATGATGGGACAACCACGCCGTCCAGGCCGATGTGGCCAGGCTTCCGGCAAGGATTGGTCTCATGCCCCACACCACTGCGGCAGGGGCAATGACCGGCACATCGGGGTTCTCATCCATAAAAACAGCCTGGACGTGCTGATGGAACCAGCTCATCAGGCTGTTCATCAACACCTGCTGCTGCATCGCAGGCGTTCCGCCGGCGGTGACCCATGCAGCGACAGAGCCCGGAACTGAAGATTCACGCCAGACCCTCACCCCTTCACCCGGGAGAGCCATCTGCCAGAACAGGTCATTCGTCATCGCGCTGCCGACCTGACCATTCAGAATCAGTGGCACAGAATGACCCGTTTCTTTACGCAGCTGGCTGATGCGCCAGCGCAGGGTCAGCAGACCACTGGTCAGGGCTTCGCTGTCCGGGTGTTGCTGCGGACAGACACAAACCATTACCGACAGCTGACGCCCCCAGTCAGGGCGCAGCCACAGTATCTGGCGGGCTACCTGCTCCAGATCCTGATGATCCTCCACGCGGATCCAGCATCCCTGCGGGACGATGAGTACCGGTGATTGATGCGGCCAGGCCAGCGGCAGATCGCCGCAGACCAGCACCACGGGCTGACGGTAAGTGGCTTCCGGTAGGTTATCCAGTTGCAGGGTGACGTCATGCCGCGCGCGGCGACTGGCGACATACCAGCACGCCATGATAAGCCCCAGAACGGTAAGCAGAACGAGTACTGACACCAGTCGGGTGACCGACAGAAAACCCAGGCAGACCACGGTACTTAGCAAGGCGCCCCACAGCGCAAGTCCGCGCTGTTGCGCAGGGCTCATTTCACCGCTCCCGGCAACAGGGTCTGCAGCATCTGATCCAGCCAGCGATCCAGTCCCCACCAGAGTGCGGCAACCACCACCACGCTCAGGCCAATACGTACGGGCCATGATGCCAGCCAGCCGCCCATTTCCCGTCCGGCGCGGCTTTCCACCAGGACTGGATGGGTTTGTGGATAGCTGAACGGCGTGACATATTCATCAAGTGCATTAATGAGTTTCTGGCGTTCAGGGTCGTTCAGGGAGCGGAAATTGCCGAGGAAACCCAGCATCATGACTCGCTGGAAGCAGGTCACAACAGCGTGGTCAGGAGCCGGTTCACGCAGCACATCGCGCATCCGATCGCACAGCGTGTCACCCGCGTCCATAGTGCCAAGGAAGAGCCCCTGCAGGGGAATGTTATACCACTGCACGCAGGCATCGTCCTCCACACCGCGACCTTTGACCGCCTCATCGAGCAGCGCACACTGTGCCGTGAGAATATGCTGACAGCTGGCTTCATCAAGTTCGCTCGCTTTCAGCTCACGCTGGACTCGTTCGACATCAGCAATGCAGCGTTCCCAAAGCGTGCGCCCTTCCCCGTCCTGGAATATCGGACCGTGACGCAGGCTGATCACCTGCAGCCAGGTATCCTGAAGCAGGGCATCTATATCAATGGACGCGGCGCCGCCGCGTTTACGCTCACTCATGTTCTCAGTACCGCAAAGAGTTCAAGTTCAGGCTCGCCGAGCATTCCCGGAACGTAAAACATACATGTGCCGCTCTGGAGCATTTCGGTGGTCAGGGGGTGAGAGACATCAAGGCTGAAGTACTGGTTTTCCAGACGCAGTGGAATGGCTGCCGGTACATGACGCAGTGGCGCGAGAGGTACGCCCACCCGCGATGAGTTGACGATACTTCTGACATGATCGGGACTGCCGATCTTGCACTGACGCGGGAACTGCTCCTGCAGCTGTGCCGCCGACATCCGCGAACGCACGGACAGGTAGTAATCCGCCCCTTCACGCAGACGCGGGTCATGCAGACGGGCCTGCCAGAAGTGCAGCCGGGCATCGTGCTCAAGTTCAATCGCCACCACCCGCGACGGCAGGCTGGCTTCCAGCAGGTCACCCAGTAAATCAAACAGCGGCGGGAAAACGTTATTCAGTTGCTCATGCTGCCAGACCGGGATCGCACTCACCTGGTGCTCCAGCGAGAAGGTCAGCAGGCTGCCCGCCAGACGGGCCAGCTCCGGATACAGACGCTCCGGTGGGTTTTGCGGATGGCGCTGAAACTGTGCGAGCACGGGCTCAGCGCTGTTCAGAGCATTGAGCAACCAGAACAGGGACACATCGGCCACGGCAAAATCCGCCATCCGTTCGTTGCTTTCCCTGCGCATATCCATCAGGCGGCTCAGGCGGGTACGCAACTGGTTCCTCAGTTGCTCCAGTTGGGTCATCAGCCAGCGGCTACCCTGGATGGCCAGGAGCGCCTGGATGGCCAGGAGCGGGGGAAGAAACGTCTCATCAAGTTGCCACGCCCTCTGCGAATCCTGCTGCAGGCGGGCGATCGGACAGGTCAGGTAATCGCTGTTATTCTGATGGGCGAAACGCAGCGTCAGCTCCGGGCGCATCACCGCAATCTGGCGGGTATCTTCCCCAAAGGCGTTGCGGACATCCCGCCAGCGCTGCCGATAGCGAACAGGACGCTCAGCCACCTCATCGGGTTTCAGGCAGTTGCCGCCGTTCGCCCGCAGCAGCGGAAGGGCCAGTACCACCACCACGTGCTGTGATTCATTCTCAAGCGCCAGTACCGGTGGCAAATCGTCAGCGTTATCCGTATCGATTAATGTCCCATCGGGGAAACGGATATGCAGATGACGGGCCTGCAGGCGGCCCAGTTTCAGTGCATCCGATTCGAATGTGGCATCGATCATCCCCCAGGGATGTGAAAGCCCGAGTCGGGCGATACATTCCGCAGACCAGGCTGAATACGCGGCCTGCTGCTGGAAGTGCTGGGGAGAGACCATAACGCCCCTGCCCCATAACGGTTGTTCCGTTTTCATTGGCTTCCTGCCTTAGCTTATTATTTCGCCTTTGGCATCTGAGAAACCAGAGACAGGTTCACGTCCATCCCTTCCACCTGGAAGTGCGGCACCGCGTACA
>OBYW01000460.1_pt1 | contig 18202 bp, 14 predicted proteins | sample 1476841 | NCBI WGS metagenome assembly OBYW01 (sample SAMEA2580222, study PRJEB22360) | human gut metagenome | biome: human gut; feature: human-associated habitat; material: faeces | place: Denmark | collected 2008/2010
GAACCAGTCATGGGTTAAGTGATAAAAAGTGTATGGAAATATAGGGGCCAATCCATATGCTCGCTCATTATCCTGTAAAGCCGTTTGGCGTTCACAGGTGGCTGTCCCTCTGTGCGACGTTGCTTGCGCAGGATGCCCCACACGCGTCGATAACCATAACTCGGCATATCGCTGATGATGTCGAGGATAGCCGACAGTATTTCTTCGTCTGCTTCGTCATTACGCCGGTTACAGCGCTTGTCCTGCCAGTCGGCAGAACGGTTAATCCGCAGTGACAGCTGCGCACGCGACACGCCCATGGTGCGGCTGACCAGGGCTATTCCCCGTCCTTTGGCAACAAGGGCGCGTGCGCTATCCATTTTCGCGACTGGCCGTACTCCACGGCTTCTTTCAGGATCTCAACTTCCATCGTCTTCTTGCCCAGAAGGCGCTGAAGTTCCCGGACCTGCTTCAGAGCAGCAGTAAGCTCAGAAGCAGGAACGACTTCCTCTCCGGCCGCAACGGCGGTGAGGCTGCCTTCCTGATATTGCTTCTTCCACTTAAACAGCAGGCTGGGCTGGATACCATGCAGGCGGGCGACATGGGAGACATTCATGCCCGGCTCCATCGTCTGCTGGATAATGGCGATCTTCTCCTGAGGAGTTTTACGTTTACGGGCTTCTTGCCCTAACAGGATCCCGGTCATCTCAAAATTGGCGTTAGTGTTAGACATATATTCAAGCCTATCTCTTATCTGGAGATACAGCTACTGTCCGGTGTTTCAGGGGGCTACATCACTCTGAATAAAGAAGCGCCCGGATAGCCTCTTCTCCAAGACGTCCCATCAGTAGGCGTTGTACAACTAGTGGATGAAATGCGTAACGTTCTTCCAAATCGTTCGCGAAGGGCATAATAGACGTTCTGTAACCTTTACGGTTGAACCAGTCAGTAATGACAGGATGACGTTGGATATACTGGTACAGTCTCTGAGGGTTGTATTGGCGCAGCCCTTCTGCTGCTTTGTCAAAAAACTGCCATGTCTGTGGGGAGTACCAGATTTTGCCGTCAGTATTAGCTAATTTCGGTTTTTCAAAGCAAGCCCATTTATATAATTCAAGATCAATGTCGAAAGCGTTTTTTCCTGGTTCCCAGGCTAAATCATGTTGAAGTACTGCTTTACCGAGTTGTCGCCAGAGTAATGGGATGTCATCTCTTGGTGTTGACTGTTCTCGTAATAACCGAATAGCAGGAACCAGCCGCTGATCGATATAATCCAATGCTAGTTTTCCAGGTTGTGTCGGCGTCATGAGCTGGCTGAAGAAATTGTTCTGTGTCAGTTCATCACGCTCCCGAAGTGTATCCAGTAATTGACGATTGAGTGCCGAAAGCTGTCGACGATTTGATGTATAAATAGGCAGTGAAGCAAAGCGGGACAGATGTTTTGCCAGTTCAGAATCAAGATGAATTTCAGCGTTGGGTACTTCACACCAGGCTCTCTCAATACGACCAACCTGCTGTTGAACATTGGCTGCCGTATTTTTTATATAATCGCTGGTTCTCTTATACTCTCCGTTTAATCGGGAAATTTCGTTCTTCCGGTTCAGCATCAGTGGCAGGACGAAGCGCTGATGCTGTTTACGTGAAATTTCTCCTGCACGGAGTAGTTTTTCCAGATTGCGTAACTGGAAGCCTGCATGTGCCATATCATCATTGCTATCTGCACTGGTCTGGAAAGCGGAAAAGTAATAATGCCGTGATTCCAGTAAATATAAACAGGTCAAATCCATATTTTTGCCGGATTGTGGCAAGCTGAAATCCAGATTTATACCGTTGGTGGCGGAGGCAGTTTGTGTCAGCACAATAACAATACGTCCGGACGCAAATGCGGCCTGATAGGCTTCACTGAAGCCCTTTTTTTTCTGACATTCTGCGGTTAACAGACAGATTAGTGCGGGCTTGTTATGTATGGTCAACGGGATAAACACATCAGTAAAATTCTTTAGAAGGTTGTCGGATAAAGGCGGATCCAGCTTTAACCATGTGAGGCAATCTCTGCTTTGTGTCGCTATTGCAGCAGTTAGCCATTTTCTTAAATAAGATATGGAATTAACAAAAGCCAGATGCCCTCGGTGCTGAGGTCTTTTTCCTGCCAGATCCAGCACATCAAGCAGTTTAAGTAGAACATTCTGGCGATATTCTGATTCGAAATCTGTTGAAGGTTCATCATCATTCTGGAAAAAATCGGGGGGCAGAGAAGCGAGCAGATCGGCTGACTGCGGGCTGTTCTTTATTTTATTAAAATCATGGATTTCAGTATTCAGTTGTGTCTTTCTGATGCTTTCCTTGCTGCTATTGATCTCTTCAATCGCGGTATTCTGTAACTGAATGTCACCATCGGTCTGAACATAGGGTATCGGTTCTTTAAACCAAGAATCAGGTCGGTTTTCAAAAGTAGTTCCGAGAAAGCTTTCCGTAACTGTAGGGTTACGTGCTTCTGCAATATAGCGTAAGGCTGAGTTTATCCACCGGACATCAAAGTGGTTGCAGGCCCTTTCAATATATGATGTGGCCGATAGTGCAAAAACGAGATTACGGCTGGCTAGTGACAGTAGTAAACCTTCTGCTGTTGTTGGCAAGAACGCACGCTTGATCTGTATTCGTAATGGATCGATATCGGTATCCGCAATATTTTGTTTCAGCAACCAGTTAGTTAACCCAAAAATACTGGCATGTGTATTGGGCAAAATATTACTTTTTCTTAGTTCCCGCAGTTCAGGCAGATCGGTACGTGGTAACAAAAACCGAGACATATTTGGCAGGGTTGAGCCATAATATGACGGTCTGTAGTCATTAACCGGGTCAAACAGAAGTCGGGTTAACTTTTTTATGTATTCATGCGCTTCGTCTTCACTGGCTGTCAGATCTGTTAGCATCAGGTTAAACTGCCGAATAAACTTTTCCATCAGACGTAAAAAATCGCTGATATCAATTATTGACTCATTGTCCTGAGGTAAAGCGTTGGGTTTTATAATTTCATATCCATGCTCCGCTTTTCGCATAATGAGCCGCTCGCTGGTGACTAAATGATCAGAGCGAAATAAGTAATGCTCACCGAATGACTCACCTGTCAGATATTGTTGTAGTGGCATAACCAATGATCTGGCGTGTGTTAAATCGATATCTTTGTTAACTAATGTATTGTCCAGATTTTCAAGAAACTCAGCTAGGCGTACACGGATCATCGGAGCTGGCTCCGTTGCAACATGCTGCATACGTTGCAACAACCTGCGCCCCCCATCCAGCAACTGGCCCAGACATTCTGGCGGCTCCTGAACCCACTGGGCCTGAGCCAGATACTCCTGCAATACCTCGGCCTGATAATCAAACTCGTCAATAAAAATGATGTGATTACGCAACTCTTTACTGGACATACGTACTTTGCGCCGCCCATCGAAAAATGATGAAACCAGCTTTTGGGTTGTCATGATCAGCAGATGTTGCTTTTCGTCACGCCAGGCAATGGCGGGAAGAATGCGTCTAACCCAGGCATGACGACGGAAATCATCGAGCCGTTGCTTCGCTGCCTGCGTAAGTTCATTCATTTCGCCGTATTTTTCTTTCTGCTTTTTGAACTCTTTATCCAGAGACTTAATGTTCTGAATCAGCGTTATTTCTATGGCTGTACACGAATTGATTAACGCTTCTTTCTCACTGGCTATGGCAGCCCGAAATTGGGAGGGATAGTTTTTTAGCGTTCTGTTGATACGGAGTATATTGTTGCAACTTTTGCGCAATTTTTCAGCTATATCTTTACTGGCAAACAGATTACTGGCATGCAGCTCATCGATAGACGTAAAAGGGTTGGGCAACGAAGCTGGAGAAATATTTGTCTCATGAGGTAAAGGTGTTGCTTCAACGGCAGATACAATCTGGTCCTCTTGTGCATAAAGCACACTGACCCTGAATGGCTCTCCGTTACTGTCTTTATGCTCCGCTGTTTTTTCATAAATATCGTGCAGTATGTTCCAGCGGTGGGTAACCAGAATGGCCTGAAAGCCTGCCTTTTTAATGGATTCCAGTGCCGGAAGCGCGTTGTCTTCATAACCAAGACGATAAAGCGAGCTCGTCTTCCCGCTACCTGTTGGCCCCTGAAGCTGGCAAAATCCTGCGATACGACGGGACGTTTTGGATTTTTTTGCCTGAGAAAGGGTGTATTCAATAACGGCATTGTAGGAACGTAATAAAGGGGCACTCACATTTCACCTCATCCATGTCAGGTTATCGAAGAGTAAAATTTCAGCAAATTCATGTTACGCCGATCGGGTATCATTTCAATGTTTAATGTTAATTTCTCTTTATAAAACAACGCTTATGATACATTCATTTACTGGATGATTTATTGATGTGTTATACGCTTGAATTTGGCTCTGCGGGTCTCTCTTTTATAACAATCTGCGATCCTCCTTCCACAAAACCCTCTTGCCGTCAGTCCCCAATCGTTGATATCCGAGTAAACGAGGACTCAAAACCTCTTTCACGCGGCCAAAACCAACCCCGTCAGTGTTGGCTTTTTTATACCCTCCGTCCTTACGGACGGAGGGAGTATGCTGCCCGATCAAAGTCGGGAGGGCGACTAATACAACACCCTTCGGGGAAATAAGTCCGCGGTTTCGTGAAGCCGTCTTGAGCCTCCCGGCACCACTTTATGTGGTCATCTCAAAAAATTTCACGGAGGCATTTATGCCTGATTTCACTCCATCTTTCATTAAGTCACCCGGAGAGTTACTTTCCGTTCCTTTCAGTGCCGCCACGGATTTCACCGTAGTGGCCGATCGCTGCGAAAAATTCGCCGAAACCCTGATTGAAAGCAACGATCCCACACTGAAAATGGCGCTCTGTAGCAGACTCAATGCCTGTCTGACGCTGCTCCAGCCCACGTTGTTAGAACCCGTTCCTCCCCATCTTATTGAAAGCCTGACCGTTGACACTCTCCCTGCAAATTCACCTCGTTTCGAGCCTGAATGCACAGAGCTCTGTCACTACTGTCTCTCTCTGACACAGATGCTGGCAGGGCAAGGCTTTTACTCTGAAATGGAGAAACACCTTAGCGGCCTGCTGTATGAACTGATCAATTATTTCGTCGCGGAGATGAAAGCCCCGCGCTGGCTACGCACATCTGAGGGCGTGAAATTTATCGGCGAGGTGACGGCATGATGCAACAGAACTGGCATCCCGCCGACATTATTGCGGCGCTGAAAAAGCGGGGAACGTCGCTGTCAGCGCTTGCCTGGCGTCCTCTACGCTGGCAAATGGGCTTAACCACCGCTGGCCCAATAGCGAAAGATTGATTGCTGAAGCGTTCGACTTCGAGCCTGGAAAAATCAGGCCTTCACGCTGCCGCTGATGCTCCTCCGAAGCAGCTCCGATCCGGAAGCCGCCTCGCATTCCGTTTACCTGAACCGCCATAATCCTTTAAACCGCAAAAACAGTTTTCTATTATCAGCCTTCTTAGTTACGCGTTTCGTTCCCACCTGTACTGTCCTCCGATGGATAACGGCTTTCTTCACGCTTTATTACGAAAAGGAAATCACCATGAATCTGATGAATAATTGTGCACCGCCTGCCGTAGATGTTATATTAAAATATAATATTCGGAGGTGCTCTATGTATACCACTCGCCTGAAAAAGGTCGGCGGCTCCATCATGTTGGCGGTTCCTCCCGCCGTGCTCAAAACGCTGGAGCTGTCGACGGACAGCGAAGTCGGCATGACCATTAATAATGGCTGCCTGATTATTGAACCCCAGAAACGGCCTCATTATTCTCTTGAGGAGCTGCTGGCGCAGTGCGATCCGCACGCCGAAATGAGCGAAGAGGATAGGGAATGGATTGATGCTCCTGCGGTGGGCAAGGAGATCCTGTAGATGGACAGAGGGGAAATCTGGCTCGTTTCACTGGATCCGATTGCAGGCCACGAGCAAAGCGGAAAACGTCCGGTGCTTATCGTATCGAAGGCATCGTTTAACAAGCTGGCCCGGTTACCCGTTGTTGTTCCCATCACCAGCGGTGGAAAATTTGCTCGCACGGCAGGTTTCACCGTTTCACTGGAAGGGGCAGGGACAAAAACAACGGGCGTTATTCGCTGCGACCAGCCCAGAACCATTGATATGGTTGCCCGGAACGGCAAGCGGCTGGAAAGCATACCAGACGCTGTGGTAAATGAAGTGCTTGCCAGGCTGGATGCAATTTTAAGTTAACGCAGGACGCAGAAAAGCAAAAAGCCTGCTTCAAAAGCAGGCTTTTCAAATATGGCTCCTCTGACTGGACTCGAACCAGTGACATACGGATTAACAGTCCGCCGTTCTACCGACTGAACTACAGAGGAATCGTTGTGGAGTCGTATCTTAGCGGCGAAAAAACTTTTGTCAAACATCTATTCGCCGTCCGAGGCTCAACTGGCGCATCCATCAACAAATTGTCGCCATTATCGACAATTTATCGGGAAAAATGCTTTGCAGGATTAGCTTTTCTCTATCATCATTTGAAATGTAGTTTCAACTTTTCTCACTAAGGTCTCCCTTGAACGTCACCGCCGCATTACGCCAGTCCGTCGAACGCACGTCCTGGTTTAAAAAACGCAAGAGCTATCGCGTCCTCTACTGGCGTGAAATCAGTCCGCTTGCGGTCCCCATTTTGCTGGAAAACGCCTGCGTATTGCTAATGGGCGTGTTGAGTACTTTTTTGGTCAGCTGGCTCGGTAAAGAGGCCATGGCGGGAGTAGGCCTGGCCGACAGCTTCAATATGGTGATCATGTCCTTTTTTGCCGCCATCGACCTCGGTACGACCGTGGTGGTGGCGTTTAGCCTGGGCAAACGGGACCGGCGGCGGGCAAGGGCGGCAGCGCGCCAGTCGCTGGCGATAATGACCCTGTTCTCGATTATTCTCGCGGCGGTCATCCATGCCTTCGGCGCGGAAATCATTAATTTTGTCGCCGGGGATGCGACAGAAGAGGTAAAAGCTCTGGCGCTGACCTATCTGGAGCTGACGGTGCTGAGCTATCCGGCGGCGGCAATTGCCCTGATCGGCAGCGGCGCGCTGCGCGGCGCCGGGACCACCAAAATTCCGCTGCTGATCAACGGCGGGATGAATATCCTCAATATTATTATCAGCAGCATCCTGATTTACGGCATTTTCTCGTGGCCCGGCATGGGGTTTGTCGGGGCGGGGCTGGGATTAACGATTGCCCGCTACATTGGCGCGGTTGCCACCATTTGGGTGCTAATGATCGGTTTTAACCCGGCGCTGCGCATTTCGCTGAAGAGCTATTTTAAGCCGTTTAACTTCGCCATTATCTGGGAAGTGATGGGCATCGGGATCCCCGCCAGCATTGAATCGGTTTTGTTCAACGGCGGTAAGCTGCTGACGCAGATGTTTGTTGCCGGGATGGGGACCAACGTGATTGCCGGTAACTTTATCGCTTTCTCCGTGGCCGCGCTGATCAACCTGCCGGGGAACGCGCTCGGTTCAGCATCGACTATTATCACCGGCCGACGCCTCGGAAAAGGGCAGATCGCTCAGGCGGAGCGTCAGGCGTGGCACGTCTTCTGGCTGTCGACCATCATTTTGACGGCGATCGCCTGGGGAACCGCGCCGCTTGCCGGCCTGATCGCCTCGTTCTATACCAGCGAAGAGGACGTCAAAGTGGTGGTGAAAGAGCTGCTGTGGCTGAACGCCTTCTTTATGCCGATCTGGGCGATGGCCTGGACGCTGCCGTGCGCCTTTAAAGGCGCGCGCGACGTGCGTTACACCATGTGGGTCTCAATGCTCGGCATGTGGGGCTGTCGCGTGGTGGCGGGCTACACGCTGGGGATTGTGCTGGGCATGGGGGTGATCGGCGTCTGGCTGGGTATGGTGCTTGACTGGGCGGTGCGCGGCGTTTTGTTTTACTGCCGGATGGTCAGCGGGCGCTGGCTGTGGAAGTATCCGCGAACGAAAGCGCAGGCCGACGAGACCCGCGCGCAGGTTGAAGAAACGTAACACGCGGTGGGCGAAACGGGACTTTTCGCCCAAAGTGGAGAATTATTCGGCAAACGGTTTGAAATGTGAAAACAGCCTTTGACAAGGTGAGGCGCCATCGATAATATGCGCCTCGTTCAAACGATTCCTCTGTAGTTCAGTCGGTAGAACGGCGGACTGTTAATCCGTATGTCACTGGTTCGAGTCCAGTCAGAGGAGCCATATTTAAGAAGCCCGCTTAAGGAAACTTAAGCGGGCTTTTTGCTTTCCTATTCCATAGCCACGATGGTGGCAACGCCGGGGCACAAGAACATTCCCGGCGCACCGTCAGGGTCTTAAAACCAGGATACAATAAGGGAAATTAGCCCGATCGCGGCAGTCCAGAAAAAAAGAGTTGCTAATAAAATAAACAGGCGGATATTCCCTATGGTTAATTTCATAAAGCTGTCTTCCATACTTTTACGAAAATAGTACATTGCCGGTCGCGATAGATAAGCATATTCATGGTTGCCTACTGTCGACATGCGCAATTTCATCTCTGGTAATTTAGTAACAAGGTATTTGTTGCAAACAACCTGTCGCTATTAAAGGATGATTCCAGAGTAGAGTAGCGCCCATAGGTAACTCTTTAATTATTTTGATCTCTCCCTGGCGCTGGCTATTTTGTGCCGCTTTTTTGTCCCATGTGAATTTATGTAATTAATTTAATAGGTTACGAGACTTAGTTCAAGTATTAATCAGCCCTCGGCTGGGCGTTTTATGACCACAGGGAAAATGATACTGACATGTTAATAAAATGTTTATTTGTTGATTTTCATAGTGGGAATAATATTGTGCGGATATACACGTATGGATGTGCTCTGAGAATTTTTTACCCCTAACAAAAATAAACGCTTTATTTTATAACGCTCAGTCCGGCTGGTGGCCGCGTAAATATTTCACGCGATCCGGACTGAGTGTATTCTGCTCGTATGATATCAGCGCTTAGCGGAACGGCGGTTCGTTGAAGGTTCTCAGCTTGCGCGAATGCATGTGGTCGCCTTCGGCGCGCAGCAGGTCAATCGCCCGAATACCAATCTGCAAATGTTCGGAAATGGCCCCTTCATAGAATCGGTTAGCCTGGCCCGGCAGCTTAATCTCGCCGTGCAGCGGTTTGTCGGAGACGCACAGCAGGGTGCCGTAGGGGACGCGGAAGCGATAGCCCTGGGCGGCAATGGTTGCGCTTTCCATATCGATAGCCACCGCGCGGCTGAGGTTAAAGCGCAGCGCTGAGGCCGAGTAGCGCAGCTCCCAGTTGCGATCGTCGGTGGTGACCACCGTTCCGGTACGCAGCCGCTGTTTTACCTCTTCGCCCGGCATGCCGCTGACCTGCTTCGTGGCGTCGTAGAGCGCGCGCTGAACTTCGGCGATGCTCGGAATAGGGATATCCGGCGGCAGCACCGCATCCAGCACGTGGTCGTCGCGCAGATAGGCATGGGCCAGCACGTAGTCGCCGATATTCTGGCTTTCACGCAGGCCGCCGCAGTGGCCAATCATCAGCCAGACGTCCGGACGCAGCACCGCCAGATGGTCGCAGATATTTTTGGCATTTGCCGGGCCGACGCCAATATTAATCAGCGTGATCCCCTGTCCGTCTTTGGTTATCAGGTGCCAGGCGGGCATCTGGTGCTTTTTCCACGCCAGATCGGAAATCGCTTCCTCCGGCGCCTCCGTGTCCGCCGTTATCCAGATCCCGCCCGCGCAGGAGAGGGCGATATAGGGACTCTCGGGATCGAGAATTTGGCTACAGCCCCAGCGCACGAACTCATCGACGTAGCGGGTGTAGTTGGTAAACAGCATATACGGCTGGAAATGGTCAACCGGCGTGCCGGTATAGTGGCGCAGGCGCGCCAGCGAGAAATCGACGCGGCGGGCGTCGAAGTGGGAAAGTGGATAGTATTCCGTCGAATGAAACAGGCCATCGGCGGTTTCATCGCCAATTTGCGACAGCTCGGTGGTGGGGAAAAAACGCGTCAGGCCGGCGCTCATTGAGCGATCGAGCGTGAGTTCAGAGCCATCAATAACGTACGGATAGGGGATCTCATGCTGCGACAGCCCGACGGTAATCGCGGCATCGTAATCCTGATACAGCATGGTGAGCTGCTCCAGCAGATAGGCGCGAAACAGTTTAGGGTTGGTGATGGTGGTGGTATAGCAACCGCTATGGGTGAAGCGACCCCAGGCCCGGGTTTTTAACGCTTTATGTTCCGCTCCGTCCCACGATACCGACAGCTGCGGGTAAACGAACAGTCCTTCCGCACGGGCGCTATTCTCGGGGAGGATATTATGGTGAATATAATCGCCGAGGGCTTTACGCAGCGCATTGACCGATTTTTCATAGAGCGCTTCGAGCTGCGTAAGCGCCTGTTCTGGGGTCAGCCTGGCGGCTTTCTGATTCATGACGTACTCCTTGTTTCTGCTCTGCTGACGTTTTGCTTAGTATGTCACAGACTGAAAAAGGCGCAGGACAATTTAACCCGCTTAGTTGAGAAAGTACTGAGATTAGAACCAGTTGATGCTGGGGGATGTCGATTAATGCGCGGTGATATTCGCGATGGCGCCCCAGCGTTCAGCGCTGAAATGCGTGGCGTTGAGCACTTTTAGGGTGATCGACTTATTGTCGTTAATGCAGTACAGCGCGTTAGCCAACGGCGTCAGCTTATCGCCCTCCTGTAGACGCCGGCCGCAGGAAGTGAGTTCCGCAATGATGGTTAGCTGGCCGCTTTGCAGAACCGCGTGGGTATGTGTAGACGTCGAGGCCTCGCGTAGTTTCTTAATCCACCATTCCATTTGTTTATTCCTGACCTGTTACACTCCGGCGATAATTCATGTTTGCTCCTCATCTGACAATAAGAACAGGCGGTTGGTTTAGTCTATGTTTAATAAGTGAATCGCAGGATCGGATTCCTTCTGCATAATAGCCCACCCTGGCAGCTAAAGAGATAATTCGGACAGAAATATGGCAATGATGCGTTTTACCCGGCTGCTGAATAAGTCGGGATTAAGATTAGTCTCGGTGGCGAAAAAAGCCATCATTGGGCTGCTGGTGGTCGTGATCGTCTTTTTTATTGGCCGTATTTACGAATCGCAGCGCGGTCCGGCGCTGCACCGCTGGCATACCTGGACGGCGAATGAAATGAGCGCCAGCGAGATTGACCGCGCCACTTTTGCCGAATACCAGACGCGGGAAGCGGCGATTTTCCGCGATATGAAAAGCAGCATTACCGACACGCTGAGCGACGATGAAAAAACGGCCATTAACCGCTTTTACGCGCAAAGTCTGGTCTATCCGGATAAGTTTCATCCCGACTGGAACCGCTCCTTTATTTTGCTGCCGCAGGGCAAACCGCGCGGCGCGGCGGTACTGCTGCACGGCCTGACGGATTCGCCCTACAGCGTACATTATCTGGCGCAGCGCTATCAGCAGCTGGGATTTGTTGCCGTCGCGCCGCGGCTGCCCGGACACGGTACCGCCCCCGGCGCGCTCACCGCGGTGGACCGCGAAGAGTGGATCGCGACAACCCGGCTTGCGGTGCGCGAAGCGACGCGGTTGGCGGGGAATGACGCGCCGCTGCACGTGGTTGGCTACTCCAACGGCGGGGCGCTGGCGCTGAAGTACGCCCTCGATAGCCTTGAGGATAAATCGCTGCGCCGGCCGCAGCAGGTCATCCTGCTGTCGCCGATGATTGGCGTTACCGCGTTTGCGCGTTTTGCCGGGCTGGCCGGTTTGCCTTCTGTATTCCCGGCTTTCGCCCGCGCGGCGTGGCTGAACGTCGTCCCGGAGTTTAATCCCTATAAATACAATTCGTTCCCGGTGAAGGCGGCAAGGCAGTCATGGCTGTTGTCGCAGGCGCTGCAGCAGCAAATCGTGCAGGAAGCGCAGCGTCAGCGGCTTTCTGAACTGGCGCCGGTGTTAACTTTTCAGTCGGTGATGGATTCAACGGTGAGCACCCGGGCGGTGGTGGATTCGCTCTACCGTTATCTGCCGGATAACGGTAGCGAACTGGTGATTTTCGACATTAACCAGGCGGCGAATTTGCGCGCGCTATTTCGTCCCTCGCTCTATTCGGCGGTGAATACGTTATTGCCGCCGGCGCCTCGGCCCTACGGCACCACGGTGATTACCAACGCCGCGCCCGACACCTACGAGACGGTGGCCCGCACCACGCTTGCCGGGACGCGAAGCGAAACCGTGACGCCGCTGAATATCGCCTGGCCGCAGGATATGTATTCGCTATCGCACGTGGCGGTGCCGTTCCCGCTGACCGACTCGCTCTATGGCCGCGAACCGGCGGAGAAAAATCGCTACGGGATCAGCATCGGCACGATCTCGTTGCGCGGGGAAACCTCAACCCTGAGCGTCGGGCTGGATACGCTGATGCGCGTCACGTCCAACCCGTTTTTCCCGTGGATGATGGCGCGCATTAACCATCATATCGCCTGTAGCGAGCAGGCGGATATCGCTGCCTGTCTCCGTTCGCAGGCGGCGGCCTCAGAATAGCGTGAGGTGCATCACGGTGCGGATGGCGATCCCGGCGATAGCGCCAATCGCGGCGAAGCGGAACAGGCGTACGAAGCGCGAGCTGACGCCCAGAAAGATGCCGATGCCGGGAAGATCGAACGTTTGCACTAGCAGGCCCGCCGAGGCGTTGATCTGGCTTACGGTCGCTTTACCCTGCTGGACGAGCTCGGAGACCACGCCGAAATAGGCCGTACCGCCGGCAACGCATTTGACCAGCGCCGGCAGCACGAAGTTAACCGGAATATTCAGCCACAGCAGCAGCGGCAGCAGCAGGGGCTGAAGCATCTCAATCAGGCCTGCCGCCTGCATAAATCCGACGATGGCCAGCGACAGGATCAGCATGGGCACCGCGCCGAGGGCCAGGCGGATGGCGTCGGCACCGGCGCTGTTGATAACGGAGATAATCCCCTGGCTATTTTGCTCCGCCTCAGGCAGCGCGTCGGCCCGCACGTTTTCAACCATCGATAGCCTGCGGCCGGCGATATGCCAGGTGACCGCGGCGGCGCACAGCCCGCCGACAATCGAAATGATGATTGAGGCCAGCCAGTGCAGGCCGAAGGGCGTTAACGGGTAGAAAACGTTGCCTTGACCCATGGCGAAAAGCATCGCCAGCGTGGCGGCCATATGCCGGTCCGAAGCGCCGCGTTTGTCCATAATCGCGAGGGTCGCCAGCGGGGCGGCGAAGCTGACAAAATTCATCTGAATCAGGGCAAAAGCGCTCATCCCGGTTAAGCCGAACGGCTTAAGCAGCGGGGCGAGCCAGCGAACGATGGCGTCCAGTACCCCGCGGACCTCCAGATATTTCATCACGATGAGCATGACGACCATGATTGGCAACAGCGTATAAAGCGCCACATCGACGGAGGTTTTCCCCGCCGACATAATAATGCTGATGAAGTCCATCTATTTCTCAATCACTGCGGGCAGAAAGGATAATTAGCGCCATCATAATCCCAGCGGCAAGGAAATGAAATCACCGCGGCGGCGCTCTCTGTCCTGAAACGGGCGTTTAACTGGACTTGCAATTAGCCCGGGACGGTGCAGAAAATTTGTTGGTTGATATTTGCAAAGCCTGTTTTTTGTTCCCAAACTGAATGAACACCGGGCGACTTTCTTTAAGGATAAAACGATGCGACGTTGTCTGCGGCTAGCGTGGGGAATAGCGTTTATTTTCGCCTTGTCGGTACAGGCTGAAACGAAGGTCTATGGCGAGCAGCGCATCAGCGGCTGGTGGAGCTGGTTGAAAAACGACGTCTCGCAGACCTGGAATGAGCCGCAAAACTACGATTTATATCTGCCGTTTCTCAGCTGGCACAACCGCTTTATGTACGATAAAGAGAAAACGGATAACTATAATGAAATGCCGTGGGGCGGAGGTTTCGGCGTTTCCAGATATAACGCGGAGGGCAACTGGAGTTCGCTCTACGCCATGATGTTCAAAGATTCGCACAACGAGTGGCAGCCGATTGTCGGCTACGGCTGGGAGAAGGGCTGGTATCTTGATCGCCGTCGTGACTTTCGCCTGGGTCTTGGCGTCACCGCCGGGATCACCGCCCGCGATGACTTTGCCAACTACGTACCTCTGCCGATTATTTTGCCGCTCTTCTCCGCCAGCTACCGCCGTCTGAGCGTGCAGTTCACCTATATTCCCGGCACCTATAATAACGGCAACGTACTGTTTGCCTGGCTGCGCTACGGTTTTTAAATGCGCAGGCGGCCATGATCTGAACCGGCGAGCGTCAAATCGTAATCACTTTTTTGACCACCGAATTGGACAGCGCCAGCATCGAAATCAGTACCGAAGTGATAAACGTAAGGACAATCAGCATTAATTTTGTCCCCAGCGAGTTAATCGGGATAAACGCGGTGAGCAGGTGAAAAACGGAGTAGTGGAGAATATAGACGCCGGTCATCGTTTTGCTAATGGTGGCGAGAAGGGTCTCTTTAAACTCGCTGTTTTTGCGAAACCGCACGCCGTTGGCGGCAATAACCAGCGCAACCACCAGAATATAGATTTGTGAACCGGTCAGAATGAACGCATTTCTGTCGGCCTTAAACAGGGCGAAAAAGAAATGCCGCTCGTAAAACCAGGTAAAAAGGTAAATAAACGGAATGGCGATCATCGCGCCTTTGACCACTTTTTCTCGCCTGAGCCAGTCGGCGACCAGCGGGTCGCTGAAGAGCTGACCGGTCAGATAAAACAGCAGCCAGGTCCACAGGCGGTACTGCGGCGCCAGGCTCAGCGCATGGACATCCGGGTACAGCGCGGACAAAAGATCGTAACCATACGAGAGCAGCAGTAGCGTGAACACCGCGGCAAAGAACGCTGTGCGTCTTTGGCTGAGCCACTCGATAACCGGGTGAAAGGTGTAAATGACGATAAACGCAAATACAAACCACGGCTGGATAAGATAGCCGCGCTGGTAGGGCTCCCAGAGATAGTACACCGTCATCCAGAACAGAAAGACGATCACCACGCTTTTGATTTTGCCCAACTGCCATTGTGAGTCGTGGCGAGACTGTGAATCCAGATAGCCCGCCACCACAAAAAACAGCGGCGTGGCGATAGTGGAAATAAACGTCAAAAACCCGAGGATCCAGTGATAGTCATAATCATAGCTATCCCAGGTGTTGTAAATGGTGAAGAAGGTCACCGCCGTCATGCATCCCAGCGTTTTAATAATATTTAATCCGGTACTGTTCATGGTTGTCGCTTCATATTCTGATTGTGGAAACAGGCGTAGATTACCGGCAGAACCAGCAGCGTCAGAATAGTAGCAAAACCCAGACCAAACATGATAACGACCGCCATGCTCTGGAAGAAAACGTCGAGTAATAAAGGCGCCAGGCCGAGCACGGTGGTAAACGCCGTCAGCAGGATAGGGCGCAGACGCGAAGTGGCGGCATCAATAATCGCCTCCTGCTGCGCTTTTTCCTGTTTCTGCTGTTCAATCTCTTCTACCAGCACGATGCCGTTACGGATCAGCATTCCGCTCAGGCTCAGCAGACCGATTAACGCCATAAACCCAAAAGGGATCCCGGTGATTAAAAAGCCCGGCGTTACGCCAATCAGCGCCAGCGGCACGGTCAGCCAGATGGCGATCGCATTTTTCAGCGAACTGAACATCAGGACGGTGATGACAAACATCACCAGGTAACCCAGCGGCAGGGTAGTAAACAGCCCCTGCTGCGCCTCGCTGGAGTTCTCCGCATCGCCACCCCACTCAATGCTGTAACCGTGCGGCAGAGCGAGCGCATCAATCTGCGGCTTCACGCGGGACAGGATATCCCCCGACGTCTGGTGGCTGAGCGGGTCGGGATCGGTCTGTACCGTCAGCACCCGGCTGCGATCGCGGCGCAGAATCAGCGGATCTTCCCATTCAAGGTGAAAGCCGCTGACCACGTTACTGAGCGGAATATACTGCTGGCGGCTCTGGCTCCAGACCAGCACGTTATTCAGGTGATTCGCGTCCTGGCGCTCGGCGGCGGGCGGGCGGACTATCACCGGCAGCAGGTCGGCCCCCTCACGGTACAATCCAACGCGGCTGCCGGAGAAGTTCATCTCCAGGGCGTTATCAATATCCTGTTTATCAACGCCCAGCTCGCGCCCAAGCGCGGGGGAGTACTGCGGACGAATAACTTTGCTACGGTTTTGCCAGTCGTTGCGAACGCCGTCGGTGGCCGGGTCCGCGGAGAGGATATCGCCAACCTGGCTGGCGAGCAGGCGCAGACGGTCGGGGTCCGGACCTTTAATCCGCACCTCGATGGCGCTGTCGCCGGAGGGACCGAACATCACGCGTTTCGTGCTGGCGTTCACCTGCGGGTAGTTGCGCGCAATATAGCGATCCACGTGCTGCGTCAGGGCGGCAATGCTGCGCTGGTCGTCCATGCGCACCATGATTTGCGCATAGTTGCTGTACTGCCGTTGCCCGCTGTAGGTGAGGATAAACCGCATGCTGCCCTGACCGACGGTGGCCACGGTGGTGACCACGCCCGGCTGGCCGTTAATGGTGGTCTCAATATCGCTGGTCATCTTTTCGGTGGTCGCGATATCGGTACCGTAGGGTAGCCAGAGATCGACAAAGAAAATCGGCGTATTTGACGAGGGGAAAAAGTTTTGCCGCACCGAGCCGAATCCCCAGATAGCGGCGGCCAGCAGCGCCGCCATGGCGGTCAGCGTAATGGTTTTGCGCAGCAGAAGAGCACGCAGAGCCTGCTGGTACAGACGGTAAAAGCGCCCGCCGTACGGATTGGCGTCGGCCTGCGCCACCGGCTGCGATTGATTTTTAAACAGCCACCATTTAATCAGCACCGGGGTAATGGTCAGCGCCGAGAACCAGCTCAGCATGAGCGAAATCAGCAGTACCTGGAACAGCGATTTACAATATTCCCCGGTCGAGTCCTGCGACAGCCCAATCGGCGCAAAGGCAAGAATCGCAATCACCGTGGCCCCCAGCAGCGGCAGGGCCGAACGGCGAATCACATAATTAATTGCCGTAAGTAGCGTCGATCCCTGCTGGCGGGCGATCAGCACGCCTTCGACGATGACGATAGCGTTATCGACCAGCATGCTCAGGGCGATAATCAACGCCCCCAGCGAGATACGCTGCAGCTCGATACCCCACAGGTACATGATCAGCAGCGTACCGAGCACGTTGAGCGCCAGCGACAGGGCGATAATAATGCCGCTGCGTACGCCCATAAAGATCAGCAGCACGCCAACCACAATCGCCAGCGCCATCAGGAAGTTGGTGATAAAGCCGTTGACCGAATGGGCGACTTCCGCCGCCTGATCGTAGAACAGGTCAATGTTGATCCCGGCCGGTTTTTCCGCCGACATCTGCTCCAGCTTGCTTTCCAGCGCGCGGCCAACGTCAATCACGTTAACCCCGGGTATAAACGACACCCCCATAGTGACCGCCTGTCGGCCGTTGGCGTGGTAAATGCTGGAAGGCGATTCGCTCAGCCCGCGCGAGAGCGTGGCAATATCGCGCAGCCGCGTCGCCGTTGCCGAGCCGTGCGGGCTGATTAACAGGTCGCCAAGCTCGTCGAGGTTGGCAAACTCGCCCGTGGGATGCAGGCGGATCGATTCGCTGCCGGATTTAATCTCACCGGCGTTAGACACCACGTTCAACCTGCTCAGTATCGCCGCCAGCTGGTTGAGCGTGATTCCGCGGGCGGCCATTTTCGCCAGCGAGATATCGATGTTGATTTGCTGGGGGATCGCCCCGCCGATGGCGACTTTGCCGACGCCGGGGACCAGCACCAGTTCGCGACGCAGCTGCTCGGCATAGCGAACCAGCTCAGGGTTGGTAAAGCTCTCGCCGGAGAGGGCAAAGAAGAAGCCAAAGACATCGCCAAAATCGTCGTTCACAAACGGAGCGGCGACGCCGGGAGGGAACTGGCGGGCGGCGTCGCCCACCCGGCGGCGCAGTTCATCCCAGATTTGCGGCAGCTCGCGGGAGTGGTAGCGCGAGGCGATATTGACGGTAATTTGCGACAGGCCGTTGGAGGAAATTGAGCTGACGTTGTCGAGATACGGCAGCTGCTGCAGCGCGTTTTCCAGCGGCAGGGTGACTTCTTCTTCCACCTGCTGCGCCGACGCGCCGGGATAGTGGGTGACCACCACCGCGGTTTTGATGGTAAAC
>OBYW01000463.1_pt1 | contig 18105 bp, 14 predicted proteins | sample 1476841 | NCBI WGS metagenome assembly OBYW01 (sample SAMEA2580222, study PRJEB22360) | human gut metagenome | biome: human gut; feature: human-associated habitat; material: faeces | place: Denmark | collected 2008/2010
CCCCCGCCACGAAATCGGGCCATCTACTACGTTTGACTCGATACCCCCGACCATAGCCGCTTTTCATGAAAAATCGCAGGCGTTCTACCTGCAGTTTTGTTTTTGCGTTTTTCGCCATGGTTGAGGGTAGCGGCTTAAACGTAGTAGATGGGCCCCTTTCGTGGCGGACGGGTCGCGCGGTAGCCCTCGCAAGGCAAAAATGATCCGTTTCCCTCTGTCCACGGGAGATCAGGGGCTGTTACGGATATGGTGCCATTTCAAAACTATGCCGGATTACGGGGTTAAAGTCGGAACCCTCATCCATACCCCCTATTTTTAAAAAACAGCAGGCAATCTACCTGCGGTTTTATTTTCGTGGTTTTCGATATGGTTGGGGATTCGCAAACCAGCCCCGTAAACCGGCATGGTTTTGTTCGTGGCGGTACAACCGCGCGTTTAAGCGCGGGGCTGGTGGGGCAATTTTGCCCCACCAGCCCTATCCCAGCGCTATACCAGCCCCAGTCCAGAGCTATTCCGGCTTGGTTTCTACCGTGGGAGTCTTGTCCGCCGCAACCGGGGTACGGGCGGTGTCCATAGTCAGGCAGTGTTTGGGGCAGCTTTCGATGCACTCGCCGCACACCACGCAGGCGTACGGGTCGATCGACCAGGTACCGCCTTTGCGATCGACCGCGAGCGCGCCCGCCGGGCAACGCCGCGCGCACATGCCGCAGCAAATGCACACATCCATGTCATTGACGATATGCCCACGCAAGCGCTCGGGCGCTGACAGTTTCTCCTGCGGATAGCAAACCGTGACCGGCTGCTTGACCATAGAGCCCAAGGCCGTCTTGGCAAATGTCAGTAAACTCATGCCGCGCCTACCTTTCCGTGCAGCTAATGCAGGGGTCGATGGTCAGGATGATCATGGGCACGTTGGCAAGGAGCACGCCCTGCAGCGCATGCGTCAGACCCGCCAGGTTCTGCGACGTCGGCGTGCGCACGCGGAAGCGGTCCAGGTTCTTGGTGCCGTTGCCGCGCACATAGTAATACGCCTCGCCGCGCGGCTGCTCAATCACAACCTCGCCGTGCGCGCCGTCGGCCGGCGTGAGCTTGGTGCGCCCGCCGATGCCGTCGTGCGGAATCTTGCCGACAAGCTCCTTGATGATGTCCATGGCCTGCGCGACCTCGGCGCAACGCACCTGGCAGCGGGCATAGCAGTCGCCATCGGTAGCAACGATGGGCTCAAATGCAGCCAGGTCCGCATAGGCACCGTCGCCAAACATGCGCACGTCGTAGTCCACGCCCGAGGCGCGACCGAACGGGCCGACCATCGACAGATCAAGCGCGTCCTTCTTGCTGATCACGCCCACGCCGTGCAGGCGCTCGCCGCAGCTGTTGTCGTCCAAAAACGTATGCACCAGGGCCTCGTAGTCGGGACGCATGGCATCGAGCGTCTGGACAATGCCCGCCAGCTCGGAGTCCTCGATGTCGTGCTTAAGGCCGCCGATCTCGTTAATCGAAAGGATCACGCGGCCGCCGCAGGTGCTCTCGAAAATCTTGAGGATCTGCTCGCGCAGGGTCCACGAACGATAGAACAGCGCCTCGAAGCCAAAGGCATCGGCGAGCAGGCCCAGCCACAGCAGGTGCGAGTGAATACGCGAAAGCTCGTGCAAAATGGTGCGGATATACTGCACGCGGCCGGGCACCTCGATGTCGAGCATGCGCTCGCAGGCGCTAGCATAGCCGTAGCTGTGGCCCACGGCGCAGATGCCGCAGATGCGCTCGGCGATGTACCCAAACTGATGCATATCGCGCTTTTCGGTGAGCTTCTCGAGTCCGCGGTGCACAAAGCCGATCTGCGGAATCGCCTCGATGACGCGGTCGTCCTCAATCACCAGGTCCAGATGAAGCGGCTCGGGCAGCACCGGGTGTTGCGGGCCAAACGGAATAACGGAGCGATGTGCCATGGACCTTACGCCTCCTTTTTCTGCTTGTCGCGGGCGGCCTTGGCGGCAAGCGCCGCGCGGACCTTGGCCGCTTTCTCGGGATCCATGGCGGCGAGCTTTGCCTCCATCTCGGCAACCTTGAGCGCGGCCTTCGCAGCAGCTTCATCGTGCTGAGCATCGGAGCCGGCAGCCGTAGCGGGCTGAGCGACAGCAGCACCTGCGGCGCCCTCCCCCGCAGCCGCAGCCGCGGCGGCCTTCTCGGCCGCAGCCTTGCGTGCCTTGGCCTCGGCGGCGGCACGGACCTTCATGGCTTTCTCTCGCGCAGCCTTCACCTCGGGCGTGATGGCGCTCATGGGCTCGGCAGTCGAGACCTGGTAGAAAAAGCCCTTAAAGTCGACCTGCATGTCAGTGATGGCAAGACCAAACAGGTCATGTGCCTCGTTCTCAAGCGGGAATACCGCCGGATAGTACGAGCTGATGGACGGAATCTCCTGGTACTGGTCGATACCCTCGACTACCAGGTTCTCAATCGCATAGTTTCCGTCCCGCGCGATCTGCTCTTGCGCGGCGCGGACGTTGATAAACGTATAGACCAAGCGATACGAACCGTCGTCGACGTTGCGCTCGGCGTGCATTTGCACAAAGCGTGCGCCGACGCCCTTGAGCGCCTGGACATGCGGCAGGAGCTCGTCGATCCCGACGGTGGTATAGATTGCCTTTTGCATTACTCGGCCTCCTTTGCAGCGGCTGGCGTCCCAGCGGGTGCGTCGCCAGCGGCGGGCGCGGCAGGCTTCTCGGCAGGCGCGTCGCCGGCCTCAACCCCGGCCCCCGCTGCCACAAACCCGTACTCGCCCAGCTCAACGCCACCGTCCCAGGTTGTGGCGCCGCCCACGGTGAGCGGGTCGCCGCCGGCGCGCATCACGGCCTCCTTCTGGTCCAGGATGCCGCACGCCTCCACGATGGCATCGATCACGGTCTCGGGGCGAATGGCGCACCCGGGCGCGTACACGTCCACGGGAATCGCGCGGTCCACGCCACCGATCACGTTGTAGGCGTCGCGGAACACGCCACCCGAACACGCGCAGATGCCGCACGCCACCACGCACTTGGGCTCGAGCATCTGGTTGTAGATCTGGCGCACGACGGGCAGGTTCTGGGCATTGACCGACCCCGTCACCAAAAAGATATCCGCATGCTTCGGGTTGCCGGTGTTGACCACACCAAAGCGCTCCGCATCGAACAGCGGCGTGAGCGAGGCCAGCACCTCGATATCGCATCCGTTGCAGCTCGAGCCGTCGTAATGAATAACCCACGGCGAGCGCGACATTTTATGATCCATGGATGCCGCCTCCTAAATAAACACGTCGACGAGGATGGGCATAAGGTTGAGCAGGCCAAACACCAGCGCCACGCCCCAGCCGAGCTTGAAGCAGCTGCGCCAGGTGCTACGGGCGAAGGTGTTATCGATAAGCACCTCGGCAAAGTACGTCGCAGCCATCACGACCAGGGCGACGACCCAGCTCACCGGGTTGTCCCAAACAAAGAACATGCCCACCCACATCAAAAACAACACGGTCTCGCACCAGTGCATAAGGGTCATCTTGGCCAGCGTGCCGCCGCTCATCTCGGTGGCGACGCCCTGGACGATCTCCTGATGCGCGTGATGCGAGTACGAAAGGTCAAACGGCGACTTGCGCAGCTTGATGGTAAGCACCGCGAGTAGCGCGAGGAAAATGGGCGCGCTGTACACGATGATGGGGGCCGACTGCCCCGTCACGGCGATGGAATCGAAGCTGTCGGTGGTAAGGTACAGGCCCACGCTCATCAGCAGAACGGCGGGCTCGTAACTCATGACCTGCAGCAGCTCGCGGTCGGCGCCGACCTGGGCAAACGGGCTTTGCGTCGAGGCGGACGCCAACACCACAAAGATCGCGGCGAGCGTCACCATAAAGGCGCACAGCAGCGTGTTGGAGCCCGACACAAAGATGCCGCCGCCCACCACGGTAAAGATGAGCGCGCACGCCATGTAGGTATCGTCCATGGTGTTTACGCTGGCGGGGGCCTTGCGCAGCAGTTTGGCAACGTCGTAGAAGGGCTGCAGCAGGCGCGGGCCCACGCGGCCCTGCATGCGGGCCGATAGTTTGCGGTCAAGACCGTCGATCAGGCCGCCCACAAGCGGCGCCAGCAAGGCAAACGCCACGGTGCCAATAAAAATGCCCACGACGCCCGAGCCCTCGAAATACTTACCGCGCAGCACCGAGGGCGCGCTCATGGCAAGTCTCTCGGGCCCAATCCACGCGCAGCACAGCAGCGCAAACAAGATAATGCTGCAGCACACGACACTACCCGCGGGGCCAATACGCTTCTCGCCAAGGGCGTCCTCCGAGTACCAATTGCGCTTTTCGGCCTTCACCTCGTGTCCCATCGAGCCGCGGAAATGGCGATATTTGTCGGTTCCCACGCCCGAAAGGTACACGTTGACGTGCGGTTTGTTGCTCACGCGGAACGACGTCAGCAGCACCACGGCGATAAACGCCACGATAACCACCATCAGATACATGGCGTCCTTGCCAATAACGTACGGCACGCGGCCAAACACCATGGCCAAGTAAGGCGACACCAGACCGCTCGAGATAACCGGGAACGCCACGCAGCACAGAATCAGCAGCGCGGCGATGGTGTTGAGGGCCATCCATTCGGTCTTATGGACATTGACCTCAACGTTTTGAGCCGTGGGGTCGACGCCCGAAAGCTTGGCGAGCCACTTACCCCAGAAGAAGAATGTCGCGGCCGAGCCAAAGGCAAGCACCATGATCATGAGCACGTTGCCGGTCTGCGCAAACGCCACCAGGGCGCCCCACTTGGACACGAGCATGCCAAACGGCGCCACAAACATGCCCATAATGCCCAGCATCATCAGGCGCGTCAGGTGCGGCATGCGGCTGAACATACCGTCCATGTCCTCGATATTGCGGCTGCCGATATGATGCTCGGCCGTGCCCACGCACAGGAACAGCAGCGACTTTGCCACCGTGTGGAACAGGATCAGGAAGATAGCGGCCCACACGGCCTCGGGCGCGCCGACACCCAGGCAGGCACTGATGAGGCCCAAGTTGGAAATGGTGGAGTACGCGAGCACGCGCTTGGCGTTGCTCTGCGAGATGGCCATGAGGGCAGCGAGCAAAAACGTGATGGCACCCACACTCGTGACCATAAAGCCAGTCACGGGATAGATGGCATAGAGCGGGCTGAGCTTGACCATCAGGAACACGCCGGCTTTGACCATGGTTGACGAGTGCAGCAGGGCGCTCGTGGGGGTGGGGGCAACCATGGCACCGAGCAGCCAGGTATGGAACGGCATCTGCGCGGCCTTGGTGAGTGCGGCGAGCGACAGCAGGATGACCGGCATCACCAGCAGCGCGGATTGCGCGGTTCCGGCGCCGGAAAGATCGATCATGCCCGAGATGGTCAGCGGCATGCCGTTAACGTGCAGGTACATGAGTCCGGCCAAAAACGCGATGCCGCCCAGCATGTTGAGGATGATCTGGGTAAAGGCGTTCTTGATGGCCTCGGGCGTGCGCGTGTAGCCAATCATGAGGAACGAGCACACGGTGGTGATTTCCCAGCCGCAGAACAGCCACTCAAGGTTGTCGCTCGTCACGATGACGAACATGGCCGAGAGGAACAGGAACATAAGCGCCAGGAACTGCGGGCGTCGGTCGGGCGCGGTCTGCCCGCGCAGCGCGGCCTCGTGCTCGTCATGGGCCTGGAAGTCCTTCATGTAGCCCAGGGCATACACGCAGATAAGGCTACCGACGATGCCGACGGCGAGCACCATGATCACGCTCATGTAGTCCAGGTAGAGCGGGGTGGCGGTGACGGCTTCGGTCGCGGGCAGCGTCATGGCTGCAAAGGCAACGGAGCCCACTAGCTGTACTACGCCGAGCACACCGGTAAGCGCGTTCCTATATTTGTACGCGTTGTACAGGATAACGGCGCACAGAATTACGTCGATGACGGAGCTGATGATCGAGAGCACATGCGAGGTGCCGGGGGCAACCTCAAAGCTCTGCGGACCCGTGACAAAAAACATGACGGCGACTACAACTGTCACCGCCATAATAATGCCGGAACCTATGAGCCCCACCGCATCGCGGGCGCGGTCACCGCGCGCAAGCAGCATGCCCAGCGCCGGTACCAGCGGAAACAGGGTAAGGAAATACAGTAGCGTCATACCATCACTCCCCCATGCAAAAACGCTGCAATTGTTTAACGTTATAGCTCAATTGAGGAGCAACGGCGGCAGGTTTTCGGTCAACTGGGGAGTTTTAGGCGTACGGGGCAAGGGCACGTCCGCTTTGGAGCAGTGGGGCGGCAAGAAAAATGCGCCCCTGTGGGCGCACCCTCTTGCTACTCTGCCTGTTTAACGCGCGGCTTGCGACCGCGCGGCTTATCGATAAGCGCGTCGGCGCCGCCATCGCGATACTGGCGACACCAGGCCTTGACCGAAGACTCGCTGGGAATCTTGTGCTTAATCATGGCTTCGCGAACCGTCAGGCCGTTTTCCAGGCGATCCTTTACCACGGCGAGCTTGACGTCGTACGAATAGGCGTGATGGCGAGCGCCCGCGTTGAGCACGGCGTCGGCGCCGCCCACGGCATATGCGCGGGCCCACTGACGAGCCGTGGCCTGGGGAATGCCAAGCTTTGCGGCGAGGGCGCGGTGACCGACCCCCTCTTGGAGGATCTCGACGGCGCGCTGCCTAACCTCGGGCGCATGCGTGCGAGTCCTAGTTGCTTCCGACATACCTGCCACTTCTTAGCCTTAACCGTTAATCTGCTTTCTTACGTGCACGCTAGATAGTAGCATTTTGCTGTTTGCTCAAAGTAGTTAATTAAAATAGACGCGGCGTTATCTGGGCATTTGACACCTATTTACGACATTTCTTTATCGATTATTTACGCTGGTAGCTAGCTCGCAGCTAATCGTCATTCGTTTGCCAACAAAATTGACATCTCTTTATGTCCTTTGGTCTAGAGGGAATAATTATTAACCCCTCCCCCAATAATTTTGAGCGGCCTGCAGGGCAGTGACGCCTCACTCCTCATGATTACCGCGCATTGCCATCCACCCGAGCAAAACAAAAAGGACGGGACCTGCTGCGCTTGCAGACCCCGCCCCGGTTGACACCCGATGGGACGCAGTCGGGCGAGGCAGGTCCGTGCTGCCGCCCCGCCTGGCCGCGATGTTCAACTACAGCTCGTTGGCCGCGTGATACGCCGTGCGAATGGCGCTCGCAATGTCGGCAGTGCGCTCGCCCGAGCAGTCGCCCACGCAGGTCACGGGCACCGTCACGCCGTCCAGGTCAAACGCGTTGGCCTTGGAGCCCACGGCCATCACCACGTAATCGCAGGCGATCTTCACCGGCTCCTCGGCGCCGTCCTCGGTGGTGCGAATGGCCTCCACGCCCTCGTCGGTAATGGCGGTCAGGCGGGTCTTCACGTGCTGCTCCACGTTGTGCTCTGCAAAGTCGCTCATAATCAGCGGCAGAATGGTCTCGGACTCGCCCGCGGCAATCTTGTCGAGCATCTCCACGATCGCCACCTCGCAGCCGTGCTGCAGCAGGTACTCGGCAGTCTCGGTGCCCACCAGGCCGCCGCCAATGACAGCGACGCGGCCCGTAAGCTCCGCCTTGCCGGCCAGCACGTCCCAGCTCGAGACGACCTTCTCCGAGTCGGCACCCGGAACGGGGATAACCACGTCGTGCGCGCCCACGGCCACAATCGCGGCGTCGGCGGCGTTGAGGTCCTCAGCAGTAGCGGCATGGTTGAGCTCAACCTTCACGCCCAGGCCGGGCAGAATCTTCTCGTAATACTCGACCGAGCGCATGATCTCGTCCTTGCGCGGAGGCGCGGCCGCCAGCACAATCTGGCCGCCCAGATGATCGCTCGCCTCGTAGACGGTCACATCGTAGCCGCGCTTGGCCGCCACGCGTGCGGCCTCCAGGCCGGCAATACCGCCGCCCACCACGGCGATCTTCTTGTCGCCCTCGCCCGGCTTGATGGCGACGGTCGCCTCGTCGCCGTTCTCGGCGTTGAGCACGCACGAGATGTACTTGCGGTTTTGAATCGCATCGACGCAGCCCTTGTTGCAGTTGAGGCACTCGCGGATGGGCTCACCCGTGGCAGCCTTCAGCGCAATGTCGGGGTCGCACATGAGCGAGCGGCCATAGGCGATGATGTCGGCCGCGCCGTCTTCCAGAATCTTCTCGCCGGCCTCGACCGAGATGACACGGCCCACGGTTGCCACCGGCACGGAGACCAGGGCCTTGACGCGCTCGGCCACGGGCAGCGTCCAGTTGTAGGGCATGGCGCCCATGGGCGGAATGGTGTCGCCCATGTTGCCGGTGTGGTTGGCCTGTGCAACCTGGATCATGTCGATGCCCGCGCCCTCGAGCAGCTTGGCGAACTCGCAGGCCTCGTCAGGCTGCAGGCCGCCCTTGCCGCGCGGCGTGCCGTCGGGGTTCTCCATGATCACGGGGAGCTTGTACTCCACCATCAGCTGCGGCGCGGCTTCCTTAATGGCAGCGACGACCTCGAGCGCGTAGCGAACGCGGTTCTCGAACGAGCCACCGTACTCGTCGGTGCGCTGGTTGAGGATGGCCGAGCACAGCGAACCCACCAGGCGGTCGCCGTGAACCTCGATGGCGTCGATGCCAGCCTGCTGCGCGCGGGCAGCCGAGGCAGCGATGGCCTCCTTGATCTGGGTAAGCTGCTCCACGCTGGCCTCGTTCACAAAGTGCTGCATGTCGTGGTGCAGCTTGGCGTATGCCTGATTGCGGATCTCGTTGGACTCGGCCATCTTGGCAGCAAAGGTCTCCTCGTCGCCGGCGGCCTTGGCCTCCTGCGCGGCCTTGGCAGCGGCCATGGATCCCATGACCATGCGGCCGACACCGGGCACGTCGTACTCGGGGTGGAACAGCTGCAGCGCGACCTTGGCACCGTGCTTGTGGACGGCATCGGCCAGAGCCTTAAACGTGGGGATCTGAGCGTCGGTTGCCAGCTTGGGTGTGGGGCTCGCGGTCATGACGGGAGCGACGTCGCCGATGACGATGTAGCTCACGCCGCCACGGGCCAGGCGCTCGTAAAAAGCCAGGCTGCGCTCGCCAATGGAACCGTCGCGCTCCTCGTAGCCGGTGGTAAGCGGCGGGAACATAATGCGGTTCTTGAGCTCAAGGGGGCCAACCATAATGGGCTGGAGCAGCTTGGATGCAGGTGCGGTCATGGACATTCCTCTCTTGTAGGCGCGGCGGCGATGATGCCGCGTAGTTGTCTAGAGGATATGGCATGGGGGCACAGTGGCACAACGGAAATCGGCAGACAGCAGGTAGCGGCAGGTGGATGGGGCGGGGCGGCCCGTCGGTTTGTCTCGATCTGTAACAGTTACTCAGCAAAACCGGGTCTTACTGTTACAGATAAAGATATTCATCTCGTCCCATCCTCAACAATCTAGATCTGTAACAGCTAGACCCACTTTTGGCCTCCACCTGTTACAGATCGAGACAAACCAAACCCGTCTGCTAGAAAATCTCAATCTGTAACAGTTACTCAGCAAAATCCGTCCCTCGTGTTACAGATTTAGACAAACGGGACCTAACCCACCGGTATATCTCGATCTGTAACACCTAGCCGCTAAAAGTCGATCTAGATGTTACAGATCGAGATCTTTGATTGAGAGGCCGAGAATTGGACCGAAAACACGGTCCCGGGATAACAAGAAAGCTCGCCGGCTAGGCCGACGAGCTGCAAGTTCTTGGTCGCGGGGGCAGGATTTGAACCTACGACCTCCGGGTTATGAGCCCGGCGAGCTACCAGACTGCTCCACCCCGCAATGTCTGGGCGCCTCATGTGCGCAAGAAAGAATATTACGCGGGAGTTCGGTAAACGGCAAGGAAAATCTCGTAGAGCATAATTCCTTCATATTTAAACCCCTCAGCCCATATCACCGTAAACGAATCGCAACCGAACGCCGCCGGCGGCGCGTATACAATGGTGCGCGTCCTTTTTTGCCAACACCGGGAGTAGACATGCTGCTCGCTATCGATATGGGAAACACGCAGACGGCCATGGGTCTGTTTGACGGAGACGAGCTGGTGCAGTCGTGGCGCATGCCCACCGACCGCTCCTATACCGCCGACGAGATTCACGTGCGCCTGATGGGTTTCTTTAAGATGTACAACCTCTCGCTCAATGCGGTCGACGCAATCGCCTTTGCGGGCGTGGTGCCTCAGCTCTCGCGCGAGTGGCACGCCGTGGCCGACCGCATCGCGGCAGACGCCATCGTCATTGGGCCGCAGACGGCGGCCGTGACCAAGCTGCGGGCGGCGCGCCCCCAGGCCGTTGGTGCCGACCGCATCGCCAACGCCGTCGCTGCCGAGACCTTCTACGGCGCTCCGGCGATCGTGGTGGACTTTGGCACCGCAACCAATATCGACGTCATCGACGAGGACGGCTATTACATTGGTGGAGCGATTGCGCCGGGCATCCGCATTTCGATGGACGCACTCGCCGCCCGAGCCGCCAAGCTCGCCAGCGTTCCGCTCGAGGCGCCCGAGCACGCCATCGGCCGCGATACCGAGGAGTGCATCAAGGTCGGCGCCGTAACGGGCGCCGCCGCCATGGCCGAGGGCCTGGTTGCGCGCATGAAGCGCGAGCTGGGGCGCGAGGACGCCACCGTTATCGCCACGGGCGGCCTCGCCAGCATCGTCGCCGATTCGACCGACGCCTTCGACATAGTCGACGGCCAACTCACCATCAAAGGCATCTGCGAAATCTACCGCCGCATGCAGAAGCTGGGGTAGGCTCTGGCGAAGCCGAGGCGTTACAGCCCGCGAATCCGTACGGCCTCGGGCGGAAACTCTTGCTCGCCGGCGTCGGTCTTAATGGTCGCGCGACCCCAGATGTCCAGGCCCGCAAACACGCCGACCGCGAGCGGCAGGCCGTTGGGCGACACCGCTGCAACTTGGCGGCCCAGCAGCGGCACCATGTCGAAGTACTCGCCCAGCACCGGGGCCAGCGGGCCGGCAGCGCCCTGTGGTGTGTTGGCGGCAACCGCCCAGGCGTCAACGCGAGCGAGTACTGCCGCGGCCAATACCTCGACCAGCGCCTCATCGGCCACATCTACGCCGAGCTCGCTCAGCGCCGAACGCTCAACATCCACCGTCACCGCGGCAAACATGCCCGCGGCACCGGCACCGCCGTTGACGGCGACGCGCGCGAACGACGTCTCATACGCAGGCGCGCCGCACACGATGTCACTCGGCCACTGGATGCCCACCTTGCCGGCAAGCCCCAGGCCCGGCGTTGCGGCCGTGCCCACGAGCGCGTCCATCATGCCCATCGCGGCCACAAACGGCAGGCCGTGGAAGGCATGCATGTTCACATCGGGGCGCACGACCAGCGAAAACGTCAGCGATGCATCGCCCGCGCTCCACGCGCACCAGCCCGCGGACATGCCCTCACGGCCCGCGTCACGCGCCGCCTCGAGCTCGGTACCGGCGGCAACAGCATTCATCTTGATCATCTACATACGCCCCAATTCGCCCACGATATGGCCCACGTGATCCTCGGGCTCCTTGACCTCGACGCCGTTGTAGCGGAAGAACCGCGCCGGGTCGTGCATCAGGTCCTCGAGCGGCACCAGCACAAAATCGCGCTCGCCAATGAGCGGATGCGGCAGGCGCAGCTTTTTGCCGCCGTGGGTCTCGCCGTCCATCCACAGCAGGTCCAAGTCGATGGTGCGCGGGCCGTTTGCCTTGGCCTTTTTGGAGCGGTCGCGGCCCAGCTCAGCCTCGATCTTCATAAGCTCGTCGAGCAGCACCAGCGGAGCCAGCTCGGTCTTGATCTCGATGACGGCGTTGGCAAACGCGTCCTGGCGCGTCTCGTAGGCCGGTTCGCTCTCGTAGATACGCGAGCAGTTGGACACGCAGGTGAGCGGGATCTCGGCAATCATGTCACGGGCGGCGCGGATGTTGTCGCAGCGATGCCCCAGGTTGGAACCCACGGCCACAAACGCGCGGCGCGGCCGCGGCTTGGCAACGGCCCAGTAACCGTTCAGGAACTGCGCAAAGCCCGCAACGTCATGCACGCGCACGATGTCGGCGCCGGCCTGGATGGCGCCCAGGCACACACCAAACGTGGCGGCATCGCGCTCGGCGGCCTCGGTCACGCCCGAGACAGCGCCCACAAAGCGCTTACGCGACACGGCGCACATGAGCGGGTAGCCCAGCGACGCCATCTTGGCGGTCTCGCGCTGGATGACGATGTCTTCGTTGGCCGTCTTGCCAAAGCCCGGGCCGGGATCGATGCAGATACGGTCGCGCGACACGCCGGCATGGATGAGCGTACGGGCCTGGTCGGACAGAAAGCCCATGACGCGACGCATGATGGGCGCAGAATCGGGCAGGGTAAAGCGGCGGAGCTGCGAGGTGGGCACATAGGCTTCCTCACGGCGGGCGCTGCGGCGCATCATGGCGGCCAGGTGGTCGCTGGGCTCTGGTGCGGCTTCGGTAGCTGCGGGCACGGTCTCGGGCTCTGCAGTCTCGGCGGCAGGAGCGGTCTGTTCGGCAGCCGGCGTCTCTGGCTCGGACTCGGGTGCGGGCTCCGGTTCGCCAAACGGCAACGAGGGCTGTACCACACCGCCCGGAAGCTTGGCCTCAACCTTGGGCTCGCCCAGCAACTTGCCGCGACGGCGACGGACCGGCTTCTCGGCCTCGCGCGCGGCCTCGGCAGCAAACGCCGCAGCCGAGGTATCGAGCTGCACCGTCGCGTGCGTGCGTGCGGGTGCAGCGACCTCGCCGGCGTGCATTACGATGACGCCGCAGGTGCTCGTCTTAACGAACTCAACCATCTTGGGATCGGTGAAGCCCGTCACGTCGTTGACAATCGAAGCACCGCAGCGCACAGCCGCCTTGGCAACCGCCACATGACGCGTATCGATCGAGACGATGGCGCCCTCTTTGGCGAGCGCGCGCACGACGGGCAGCACGCGACGCGCCTCCTCGTCGGGGTTGACCGGGGTAAAGCCGGGGCGCGTGGACTCGCCGCCCACGTCGATGATGTCGGCGCCGGCATCGAGCATCGCCAGGCCGTACTCGATAGCGGCATCTTGGTCAAAGTGCTCACCGCCGTCGCTAAACGAATCGGGCGTCACGTTGAGGACGCCCATGATGCGCGGACGGTCAAAGCTGAGCTCGTACTTTCCGCACCGCCATGTCTTGCTGTCGTTCGCCATGAACATCCTCCTAAAATGCCCACGCCGCCGCGCTCGGGCGCTGGCGGCGGGGGCGCTTTGCAATCAGTCTTTCTATTGTATCCGCGCGCGCGGGCTAGAACGCAAACGCGGCCGCGATGTCGCAAGAAATCAGCAGGTCGGCATTTGCATCCTGATCGGTGGGCGCCAAATTGCAAATGGCCAGCGTATCGCCAGTAAAGTAACGCGTGAGGCCCGCCGCCGGATACACCACGAGCGAGGTCCCGCCCACGACGAGGGCGTCGGCTGCGGCGATGGCAGCAACGGCGCCGGTAAGCACATGCTCGTCGAGCGGCTCCTCGTAGAGCACCACATCGGGTTTGATGCGCCCACCGCACGCAGGACACACGGGCACGCCCGCGGCGTCCTCGTGCTCGCGCGCGCAAATCCATTCGGCGCTGTAGACCGCGCCGCACGTCTGGCAGATATTGCGATGGACCGATCCGTGCAGCTCAAACACGCGCCGTGAACCAGCCGCCTGATGCAGGCCATCGATGTTTTGCGTCACCACGGCGTCGAGCTTGCCGGCGCGTTCCAGCTCCGCCAGCTTGGCGTGGCAGTGGTTGGGCTTGGCGTCAAGGGAGATCATCTTGATCCGGTAGAAGTCGAAAAACTCCGCCGGATGCGCCTCGTAGAAGCTGTGCGAGAGCATAGTCTCGGGCGGATAGGAAAACCGCTGGTGATACAGGCCGTCCACGCTGCGGAAATCGGGGATGCCACTCGCCGTGGAAACGCCCGCGCCGCCAAAGAAGACCACGTGGCTATGGGTTTCGAACAGCTCCGCCAGCGCAGCGGAGGCCTGTTTGGGGTCCGATATTGCCTGCGTCATATATGTCCTCCGTCCGTGTCTTAGGGACGGCGGCGTTCGCACTATCACTCGCGGACTCCGCCCCGCTCTTGTTGCGTTAATCTTAAGCCTGCCAACCCCGTCGAAAGGACACCATGCCTCAGACTTACACTTTCGCCTCGTGGAACGTCAACGGCCTGCGCGCCGTGCTCAAAAAGGACCCAAGCTTTATCCAGATCGCGCAAGAACTCGACGTCGATATCCTGGCGCTGCAGGAGACCAAGCTGCAAGAAGGCCAAGTCGATATCGACCTGCCCGGCTATCACCAAACCTGGAGCTACGCCGAACGCAAAGGCTATTCGGGCACTGCGGTCTTTAGCCGCCAGGAACCGCTGCGCGTGCTGCACGCCGATGCGCTGCTACCCTACGCCGGCGAGGGTGGGGCCGCCGAGCTCGTCGCCCAAGCCGCGACCGAGGGCCGCGTCTGTGCGCTCGAGTTCGACAAGTTTTGGTTTGTCGACGTCTATACGCCCAACGCCCAAAACGAGCTTGCCCGCATCGATGTGCGCATGGCCTGGGACGATGCCTACCGCGGCTTTTTGAGCGCGCTTGAGCGCGAAACCGGCAAGCCCGTCGTAACCTGCGGCGACTTTAACGTGGCACACGAGGAGATCGACCTAAAGAACCCCAAGTCCAACCGCGGCAACGCAGGCTTTTCGGACGAGGAGCGCGGCAAGTTTACCGAGCTGCTCGACGCCGGTTTTACCGACACCTGGCGCGCGGCAAACCCCGACGTCGAGGGCGTCTACAGCTGGTGGAGCTACCGCTTTAACGCCCGCAAGAACAACGCAGGCTGGCGCATCGACTACTTCCTGGTAAGCAACGCAATCGCCGGCAACGTACGCGACACCGGCATCCGCGGCGACATCTTTGGCAGCGATCACTGCCCCGTCACCCTCGCCCTGGAGCTCTAACCCCCAAAATGATCCCCTGGGGACGGAGGAAAACAGATCATTTTGGCTCTCCGAGGACACCTGCGTAATACATCTGCCGCGAAAAGCGCCCATCTACTACGTTTAAGCCGTTACCCTCAACCATAACCATGTTCTACGAAAAACCACAGGCTTTCTACCTGCGGTTTTCTTTTCACATTGCTCACTGTGGTTGAGGACGGCGACCTAAACGTAGTAGATGGACCGCTTTCGTGGCGAGCACTCCCAGCTGGTCCCCAGTGACGGAGGAAAATTGGTCATTTAGCCTTCTGGAGCCCGCTGCGACCGTCATACGAGTCGGCGGGCGCAAAACTATGCCGGTTTACGGGACTGAATCGCAAATCCCTAACCACACGCAATTCAAGCAAAATAAAACCGCAGGTAGACGGCTCGTCTATTTTCGGAAAAAGCCAGTATGGTCTGCCTATGCCAATCCAGCCCCGTAAACCGGCATAGTTTTGATATGACACCAAGGCAGTATTGATTCTCGCCCCGGCGCAACCACCACTACAGCCCGTACTTCACGACGACGCGGTTGATGCGGCGACACCAAGGCTTGTACAGAGCGGCCAAAAACACGCAGGTCGCGAGTCCGTGCGTGATATCGAACGGTACGGCGGTGGCAAGACGCGCCGCGGCGCCTGCCCAGGTGAGCGGCTGCACAAAACCGATGATGTCGTATGCGTTGATTACAACGCCATACAGCAGGCCCGACGCAAGGCCGTACGCCATCAGCGCCGGCATGCGCACGGTGCCATCGGCGCGATCAAAAGCGCCCGCATGCGCCAGTGCGCCACCGATATAGCCCACCAGACCCCAGGCATACATCTGCCATGGCGTCCACATGCCCTGTCCAAAAAAGAAATTACTGGTCAGTGCCGCCAGCGCGCCGACCATGAAGCCGTTGCGACGGCCAAGTGTCGCACCCGCGATAATGGCGATAGCACTCACGGGCTTAAAATCGGGAATGGGGCCGAACAAGATGCGGCCCGCCGCGGCCAACGCCGCCAGAACCAGCGTTGGCATAATCTGGCGCAAGCCCGGGCGCGATACCTCATAGCCCGCAAAGAACAGTGCGAGCACGAGCGCCACTACAACCAGCATGGCAAGCGCAGCCTGCTCAATGCCCGCCAGCAACGCCGCAGTCATCACCGCCGGCACCGCCAGGAGCAGCGGAATCTCCATTTTTGTGAGTAGGCGCGAGGCGCGATGATCCGTCATTCCATCACGCCCTGTAGAACACGTTGTCGGCAAAGAAATCTGCCGGGGGCTCCATGCAGGCGATCTCGCCGTCGAACATCATGGCGACGTCGTCGGACACCTGCTCGGCAAAGTCTAAGTCGTGCGTGGCAATGACGACGGTGCCGCCGGCCTGCGCATGCTCGCGCAGGGCTCGGGCGATAATGCAGCGACTTGCCAGGTCAAGGCCCTTGGTGGGCTCATCAAGCATCAGCAGCTCCGGACCAATCAACAGCAGCTTTGCCAACGCAAGCAGCTGGCGCTGACCGCCCGAAAGATCGTACGGGTGACGCGTCTCCAAGCCCGCCAGGCCCAGGCGCGCTGTCTGCTCCCGTGCTGCGGCCTCGTCGTATCCGCAGGTCGAAGCCCATTCCATCAGCTCGTCGCGCACCGTTTCGGCGACCAGCAATGCCTTGGGGTTCTGTGCCAGCAGCGCCGCCGAAGCCGTCCCACGCACCATGCGGCCACGCTGCAGCTTAGCCGTCTTGGCCAGCACCGAGAGCATCGTCGACTTGCCGCAGCCGTTTCCGCCCACGACCGCATGCACCGCGCCGGCCGAAAACGTCACATCGAGCCCGCGCAGCACCCAACCGCCCGCGCGATCGTAGCGAAACCAGCCTTCCGACAGGGTGGTAGCCGACCCACCGTGCATTTTTTGGAGTATTCTGCTTCCATCCGTGCGCGGGAAGGCTGCCGAGCCGTTCTCGAGCGACATTTGCGCCACAAATTCGGACGATTTGTCCAATTCCGAACTTTTTTTCGCGCTCGATACGTCCCCGGGCGGTTCCGGAGAGCCCAAATTGTCCTCGTACCTGCTGAATACTCCGTTTTTTGCACATCGGATGGCACCCCACCCCAACATGTCATCGGAAAACAGCGATTCTCGGCGTCCCAAAGGAGCCATATCCGCCACCTCGCGCACGCGACCGCCCTCAATCCGGTACGCACACGTCGCATACTCGAGCATCGGCCGCGGTTGATGCGTAGCCACAACAACCGTGCAGCCCAGCTCACGGTTCACGCGAAACAGCGCGTGCAGAAAATTCTTCTCGGCAACGGGATCGAGCTGAGACGTGGGCTCGTCGAGTAACAGGACGCGCGGACGCAGCGCCAGAACGGCGGCAAGCGACAGCAGCTGCTTGCGGCCACCCGAAAGCGTATCGGTATCGCGATGAAGCCAGTCCTCCAGACCAAAGAAATAGCTGGTCTCGGCAACACGGCGGCGCATCTCGTCGCGCGACATGCCTAAGTTTTCCAGGCCAAACGCCATCTCGTGCCACACGGTCTCGCACACAATCTGGTTCTCGGGATCCTGGAACACGTAGCCCACGCGCTCCGCAGACGCGCGCACGTCCATGTCGGCAACGTTCTCGCCCAGCACGCGCAGCTCGCCAGCGCATTCGCCCGTCGGCGAAATCTCGGACTTGAGCAGCGAGAGCAGCGTCGACTTACCCGATCCGGTACCGCCAACAAGCAGCGCAAATGCACCTTGGGGAACAGACCAGTCGAGCCCCTCGAGCACCGCAGCATCAGCCCCGGGGTAGGCAAAGCTCAGGCTCCGCACCTCAATCGCCGGCATATCCGGGCCGCACGCCGCGCCCGACACCGGGCCCCTATCCAACCGAGCCATCAGCCGAACCTCTTCTCATCGATCGCATGCAACACGCAGGGCAGCACCATCCAGACAGCGTACACGACATAGCCCGGCCACGGCGCAGGCACCGAAAGCTGCGGGTAAAACGAATACTGCGTTGTCGCGGTCCATGCCACCGCCACCGCGGCGGCACTAAACACCGCAAGTCCAACCAGCGCGGCAGCGTCGCCGCGCCCTAGCCGATACCGCAACGCTGCG
>OBYW01000466.1_pt1 | contig 17926 bp, 17 predicted proteins | sample 1476841 | NCBI WGS metagenome assembly OBYW01 (sample SAMEA2580222, study PRJEB22360) | human gut metagenome | biome: human gut; feature: human-associated habitat; material: faeces | place: Denmark | collected 2008/2010
AGGCTGGTGGTTCTGCCGTTCAGATCGTTGGACATGCTGTAGCTGGCGCTGGCGTGCCGCCAGGCCGACTTGCTGTCGGAACGCAGCCAGTGGCTGAACGGAATATTGACGTTGACCGCCAGCATCTGATCGCGCCCCTGCTGCCAGGCGTTTTTGGTCAGGCTGTAGCTGAGCGTCCAGTTGATATCGTCGATGGCGGCGTTGAGTCCTGCCTGGAGCTGCTGATCGGCCTTGCCGGTGCCCCAGTAGGTCTGGTGGCTGCCGCTCAGATAGAGCGTGGCGGTGCGCCCCAACTGCTGGGTGACGCTAAGCTGCACTTTGCCGCGCTTGTTGTAAGCGAGGTTGTAGTAGTCGGTGAATTTAGGCTTCACTTCAATCACCCCGTCCTGGGTCTCGACGTTGTAGCCGCTCATCCGGCTGTAGGTGGTATCGGCGAAGCTGAAGTAGCCGCGGGTGGAGTAGCGGTAGCCCACCAGCTGAATATTGGTGCCGGTATCCGTCAGCGACTTGTTATAGAGGAAGCGCACCGACTGCCCCTGATGCTCGCTGTCATCGGGCAGGGTGGCGTTAGCCTGGGTGATATCCAGCGACAGTGCCCCCAGCTCCCCCATGTTTTTCCCCACGCCGAGGTTAAAGGCGCGGTAGCGGTCCGCCAGCTGGGTGCCGCCGTACAGCGTCCAGCCCGCCGGAAGGCCGTGCAGCAGGGTGCCCTGGAAGAACTTCGGTTTCTCCTGCTGATTGCTGCCGCTGCGGTACTCGCCGGCGGTAGCGGCATAGCGGGTATGGCCCTCGCGCTGGAGCACCGGAACGGACGAGTAGGGGACGGTGAACACCTGGCTGCTGCCGTCGGCCTCTTTGATGGTCACCTGCAGGTCGCCGCCGTTGCCCGCGGCGTAGAGATCGTTGATGGTAAACGGGCCGGGCGGCACCGTGCTCTGGTAGATCTCATAGCCGTTCTGTTTGACCGATACCTGAGCCGTGCCGCGGGCAATCCCGTGAATGACCGGGGCGAAACCCTTCTGGCTGTCCGGCAGCATATTGTCGTCGGAAGCTAGCTGCGCGCCGCGGAAGTTAATGCCGTCAAAGACGTCGCCGTTGGTGTAGCTGTCGCCCAGCGTGAGGCGCGAACGCAGTAGCGTAATATCACGCTCAAGCCACGAGTTGATATGCTGCCATTTGTTTTCATTGGTCGTCGAACTGCCGCTGCTGCTGTAGCTCCAGGTGGTGTTGTCGCGCAGGCGCCAGGCGCCGAGGTTCAGCCCGCTCTGCAGGTTCAGGTACGCGTAGTTGCTGCTGCCGCCGACGTCGTTGTGCACGTTGTTGCCGGTGAAGTTGTAGTTCAGTAGCCCGGCGTTAATTCCGTGGTCCCAGAGTTCAGGCGGAATATAGCCGCGGGCGCGGTTGCCCATAAACGCCTGGGGCACGGTCAGATACAGCCGCTGCTGCCCGGCATCAAAGCGGGTGGTGGCGTCTTTGATCATCTCGGTTAGCGGTACGCAGGCATCCGCCGCCAGCACGTCGATTCCGGCAATGGCCGCGGTATTCACGCCCATGCTGGCCAGCTGTCCGCGGGTCAGGCAGGGGGCCAGTCCGTGGCCCTTTTCAGCGGCATTAAAGGTGATATCGCGGGTGGTCATATACCCGTCATTCAGGTAGATATCCGCGCGATAGGTACCCGGCGGCAGCTCCTGGCCCTTTTCAAAACCGGACAGATCCGCCACGGCGGCGGGATCGTCCGCCAGAAAGCGTGGGTTGAAATAGAGCTCCGCCTGCGCGTAAAAAGCCGGTGAGGAAAGTAAAAGGGCAAGGGGGATCTGCGCGAATACGCGAGCAGATCCTGGAGTCATTCGCCGGGAGCCCAAGTGGTCGAGTCCATATTTCAGATGTGACATAGTCCCTCCGGTCCAAAGTCGCCCGGCCATCGTTATTTTTTTCGTTCAGGGGGAGAGCGCTGCTCCCCGGTCAGTTACTGCATGACGCCTTTCATACGCGGGGTGAGTGCGCCGTAGTCGTTAATCGTCCGGTATGTAATCTCGCGACCTGCATCGGACGGTAAACTGACGCTGGCTTCGCCCATCGGCGGGACCAGCGCATTTTTCAGCACCCGGGTTCCGGCGTTGAGCTCGGTGACCGTCTGGTAATAAGGGGTTGGGTTAATCAGCGTGAGTGAGCTTCCGCTGCGGCGGAACTTCAGCTTTTCCGCGGCCTGATCCGGCGGTAGCGCCAGTTTGGCCGGGCGGTAATAAAGCTTGATACGGCTGATAATCGCCAGCTGTAGCGTGTTTTCGCTGAGCTTTGATTTATCCATCGATGGAATTGCTTTGACGTTCATCCAGAACAGCGTTTCCCGGTCCTGCGGCAGCCGGCCATTGGTGGCATCGAGGATGCGCAGAGTATTCTCTTTCTTCCCCTGCATGGCGAACAGCGGCGGGGTAATGACAAAGCTCCCGTCTTTCGCGCCATCGGCGTTCTCTACCCATGACTGGATCAGATAGGTGCTGTCGTCGTTATTGGTCACCGCCAGCTGAGCCTGTTTCTGTCCGGCCGGATAAATCACGCGGGTCGCGCCCAGCGCCACGCCGGCCTGCGCCTGAGCGGTAAAACCGGCGGTGGAGAGCAGCAGGAGTCCTGCCAGTAAACCGCGCATCCCGCGCGTGGTAGCCCGTCTATTTTTCATGCTTATCTCTTTCTTTCTCACGGTGAATTCCTGTTACCGGCGCTGATTACTGGTAGGTCAGGGAGAACCAGGCCTGAGCATTTGCCGCTCCTCCGGTGACCTGATTCCCGGTGGAACGATATTTGGCGACAAAATGCAGCGTCGTTGGCCCCGTGTGCAGCTGCGTCCATGCCCCTGCGGGCGCATTGAGCGGGATCTGACTGCCGGTTTTATCAAACAGGGCAACGCCAATGCCGGTCGCGATCCCGGGACCCTCGCCAACCGAGAGGACGTCCGGATTTTTACCATCGGCGACGCCGTGAAACGCCACGCCAACGCGCTGGCTCACGGCGGTACTGCACTCCTGCAGGTGAATATCGAAGGGGACGGGGTTGGTGTCCTCCCCGGCCGAATGAAACCGATTGCTGCTGATTTGCCCCATCTTGACCGTCATCTGCCGGTCGCCCGCTTCAACGCGGCAGGACTCGGCAATGACTATCCCCTGAAAGCGCATGTTCCCGCCGGGCAGCATGGTGTCCCACTGGTTTCCTGCCAGCGCCAGCGGTGGGAGCAATAAAATCAACAGACCAGACTTCATTCTTTGCATCGTTATCACCCTTACTCTTATTCGGATAACGGGCCGTCCTGGCCCGACGCGCTTCCCTGCCTGATGAAAAAATTACTCGTACTGCACTTTAAAGGTGGCGTCAGCGTTAGCGGTACCGGCAGTGGCTGCGGCAGTCGCGTAGTAGCGAGCCTGGAACGGGATAACGTTGGTGCCATCGTTCAGCGTGGTTTGCGCGCCGAAGGCGGCGCCATCCAGCGCCAGCGGGGTACCGGTACGGTCAAGGATCTGTACGCCGACGTTAGTCGCGCCGCCCGCGGCGGAGTTCTGCAGGGCCAGTACCGTTGGGTTGGCGCTGTCAATCGCCGTGCCGGTAAACGCGACGGAGGCTTTGGTAGCGACGGTGGTATCACAATCATTCAGCTGGATATTGAAGCCGACAGCCGTGCTGGTGTTGCCTGCGGTCGCCAGCTTTGCAGAACGAACCTGGCCTAACTGAACGGTCTGGTCGATAGAACCGGCATCAACCGCGCAGGCCGCGTTAACCACTTCCCCTTTAAAATGCACCGTACCGCCGTTCACCGTAACGGTATCGGCCAGAGCCGCAGCAGAACTCAGGGACAGTGCTGAAATAACGATAAGTGCTAATTTGTTCATGATAAAACTCCTGTTTATGAATAATCCTGAAGCTATGCTTCACTTAAAAAAACATTTATTGTTGAAAAATAACTTTTGAAACGTAATCCTGTTTTTACAACCTAATTTATTCATCAGGTTGCGGCGGTGCGTATAAATAGTCTTAAGTTTCACGCCAAACTCTTCTGCGATCTCCTGGTTGCTTTCCCCTCTGCTTAACATGCTTAACATCTGCTTTTCACGCAGGCTTAGCCGGTACTTTGTATGATAATTTCCTGAGGTTTCTTTCTTTAAAAAGAAATTCAGGATGCTTCTGGTATTACTTTTTTTGTCCAGTACGGTTATTTTTTCAAATAGCTCGGACTTATAAAAAGCTAAGTCGCTGGAGGCGAAGGCAACAATGTTTTTATTTGAAAAATAAATCCACTCCGAACCCGAAAGGTCGTTAGAGTCCAAATCTATAATCAAAAAGAAATTGTCAATAAATTCTTCTCCAAGCAGTTCAATCAGGCCCAGAGTAAAATATTTATCCTTAGATAAAATATTAGTTGATAGATTCATATCTGAACGCGATCTCATCCTTGGGTTGACCTTTAACTCATCGTTAATAAAACCATTCAGCGAATTGAGAGTAATCTAACATCACCCATCTCAATGAAGCATGCGGCTGAGGCTCTAAAAGATGTAACCACTGCAAAGTTATCATTTTGTGGGTGTTTTGTTTGTGATTTTCATTATAAATGGCGTTAAAGGTTTATAATTTGTTTTTTTATAGGTTTTTGTAAATTAAAAATGATAGGGTTGAGTTATCATTAAGCCCTGAACAATAGGCACACTCTTTGTATTGGAATTTTCTTAGGGAACATTCCTTGATAAATGTCTGACATCTTTATCTTTAGCCAATCAGATTTCTTTTTATCTGGCTGTGCATATCCATTATAGAGATGTCCGGATTCTCGCTTTTACGCTGTCTTCAGGACGCTAATTCAGGCGGTGAAAATATCATCCCTGGCCATTTCATGTATCAGGTAGTTGATTGCGTGATGGTATTATTTAATCATCATTTATCTCCTCGGTTCTCACAGCTTCAGGACGCGTTCAGCTCATACATCCCGAATGATGTTCTGGTGGTCTATATTGTTTCAGGCGCAAGGTTAGCTCAGATGGGCCTGGTTACGCCGTGTGTTTCGATGAAGGCAATAATAGCATTGTGTTTTTTTTTAGTTATATGTATTCTCTTTTATTGGTTTTTAGGTGTTAAAATTCAATTTACAATAAAGTTAAGGTTATTATCAGTATGAAATACTGCGCATGTGCCTGATGTGCGGATTGTATGCGACTGAGGATTATTTGTAAGGCAGGTTTATGATCTACAAAATTCAAGGAACGATCCATTTCAGGAGCGATGACGGGCTGATATGGCTCGATGAAGACTCATGCGTCACGCTGACAGCCACCACAAGCCGCCTGCTTAAGTTCCTTTTAGACCATAGGGAGCATGTGGTTTACAGGAACGAGATACTTGAAAAAGTCTGGGATGCGCATGGGCTGCGGACCTCTAGCCATAGCCTCAATAAATATATTTCTGACCTGAGAGCCATCTTCAGGAATATGGGCTGTGTCGAGGAGATTATCGTTACCGTGCCCCGGGTTGGGTTTATGGTGTCCGCGAGCATACTGATTGAGAGAGTGGATAATTCAGCCCCCGCCATACGTAATGAAAACGATGCGGAAGCTATTGCGTTAAGCAGCAGCGGCTGTGCACATAAGGGAACACGTAAATTTTCTGCGGGATGGGCAAAAAAGTCTGGCTATGCGCTGCTTGCGCTATTTGTGTTGGTTATCCTTTTCTGGAGCGTGAGTGCCGACCGATATCGCCTGATTTTTGCGGCCAGCCAGGATGAAGGCTATTATCTGGGAAGCATTGATTCTTGCCCGGTCAGAACTTTTAACGCCATACCGAATGAGCAACAGCAAAAGATGATGGTTCTGGTCCGCCAGCTGATCGCAAAGCAGAAAATGGTGTGCTTAGGCAACAGCGTTTTTTACTTTAATATTTCGGAATCTGTATTAAAAGCCAATGAGGGAAGGGTTTTTTTGGCCCACTGTATCTACTCAAAAATAAAACCAGGTGCGCTGTATTCATGTGAGAACTACTATAGGCCTGATTATGAAATTCCTGAATAACGTTAAGGTAAAGAGCGTTTATGTTCTGTTGTCAATTTTATTTGCTGTTTTTGTTTGCGGCTGGCTGATAAATCATTTTCATCAGCAAAACGATTTTGATTGTTCCGCAAATTTGCGAATTGAATCGGGCTCATTTGGCTTTGATGCAAACTTTAAAACTTTCTTGCTGATGCGGGGAAATAACAGCGGCTATTTTGACGTTTCCGGAAAAGTGATCGTCGATAACGTCAAGTACAATGTCGAAAGATCGTATCATTTCATCTACGCAAAGAAAGCTAATAACATTTACCACTTAACCCAAACGACCATCTCGAAGCGGAAAGCCGACAATATGATCGAGGGAATGATGCAAAAAGTCTTTTTTAGCCCCGATCCGGACTCGGGACGCTATATTAAGATACAAAAGATGAAAAATGGCTGGATCGTCCGCAGCCTGTACTCACCCTCGTTTATTTGCGTAAACAATTGATATTAATAAGTTATGAGGTTTTTCCTCTGTTACAGCCAGAGGAGTGAGGCGGTTGCAGAACGCGTGCGGGGGTTACTAAAGAAGACGATCTGGCTGAAATGAGAGAGTAAGAAAGCAAAAAGCCCGCTCGAAAGCAGGCTTCTTAAATTTGGCTCCTCTGACTGGACTCGAACCAGTGACATACGGATTAACAGTCCGCCGTTCTACCGACTGAACTACAGAGGAATCGTGTGAACGGGGCGCATATTAACGATGACCATCCCCCTTGTCAAAGCCTGAATCACCTTAACTTGTTCGTTTGCTGACAATTTCAGCAGAGTGCCTGTTTTTACGGCATTGCGCCGCCGGATGCACCGTTGCGGTGCATTTATACCCCTAATGGGGCATACCGCAATCCGCTTACCGGGCAACAAAATCGCGGTTTGCTATCAGTATCCCTTATTACGCGGCCTGCAGCGGCATTTGCGTCCCTGCAAAAAAGCTGGCAAGCAAATTGCAAAACCTTCTGCATCTAAACGGCCAGTGTTGGTACTGGTGTTCCTTACAGGAGGCAAAATGAACTTAAGACGACTGAAGTATTTTGTGAAAATCGTCGATATCGGCAGTCTGACCCAGGCCGCTGAAGTCTTGCACATCGCACAACCGGCGCTGAGCCAGCAGGTTGCGACCCTGGAAGGCGAGCTGGACCAGCAGCTGTTGATCCGCACCAAGCGCGGCGTGACGCCGACCGAAGCGGGCAAGATCCTTTACACCCACGCCCGGACTATCCTGCGTCAGTGCGAGCAGGCGCAGCTGGCGGTTAACAACGTCGGTCAGACGCTAAGCGGCCAGGTGTCAATTGGGCTGGCCCCGGGCACGGCGGCTTCGGCCATTACCATGCCGCTGCTGCAAACGGTGCGTAACGAGCTGCCGGAAGTTATGGTCTATCTGCAGGAAAGCAGCGGAACGATCCTCAACGATAAGCTTATCGACGGTCAGCTGGATATGGCCGTGCTCTATGAACGTTCCCCGGTCGCCGGGATCGTCAGTCAGCCGCTGCTGAAGGAAGATCTCTACCTGGTCGGAACCCGGGATTGCCCGGGGCAGAGCGTGGATTTGACGGCGGTTGCGGAAATGAATCTGTTCCTGCCGCGTGATTACAGCGCCGTTCGCGCAAGGGTCACCGAAGCCTTCACTCTGCGTCGACTGTCGGCAAAAATTATCGGCGAAATTGAATCCATTACCACCCTGACGGCGGCTATTGCCAGCGGCATGGGCGTCACCGTTCTGCCTGAGTCCGCCGCACGTTCGCTGTGCAGCGCGGCGAATGGCTGGATGGCGCGCATCAGCACGCCGTCAATGAGCCTGTCGCTGTCGGTCAATATGTCGGCACGCGGCAGTCTGTCGCCGCAGGCGCAGGCGGTTAAGGAAATTTTAATGTCGCTGGTGAGCCGTCCGTCGCTGGAAAACCGTGAATTATTGTTAGTCAGTTAGGCTATATTCCTGAATGGAATAAGTTGCTGGTTTTTATTATTTGTTAGCAGGGACAACAGACTTTAACAATAGTGCATATGTTATGTCTGATAGCCCGGAGGAAAGGGTGAACTTCCAGCAACTCAAAATTATTCGTGAAGCGGCCCGTCAGGATTACAACCTGACGGAAGTCGCCAATATGCTCTATACATCGCAATCGGGCGTCAGCCGTCATATTCGTGAACTGGAAGAAGAGCTGGGGATCGAGATTTTTATCCGCCGCGGCAAACGCCTGCTGGGGATGACGGAGCCGGGCAAAGCGTTGCTGTCGATTGCCGAGCGTATTCTGAATGAAGCCAGCAACGTTCGTCGCCTTGCGGACCTGTTTACCAACGATGCGTCCGGCGTCTTAACCATCGCCACCACCCACACCCAGGCGCGCTATAGCCTGCCGCCGGTGATTAAAGCCTTCCGCGAACTCTTTTCCGACGTACGTCTTGAATTAGTTCAGGGGACGCCGCAGGAAATTGAAGCGCTGCTGCACAACGGCGGCGCGGATATCGGCATCGCCAGCGAGCGCTTGAGCAACGACCCGACGCTGGTGGCTTTCCCCTGGTTCCGCTGGCACCACAGCCTGCTGGTCCCCAAAGATCATCCGCTGACCCAGGTGACGCCGTTAACCCTCGATGCCATCGCCCGCTGGCCGCTCATTACCTATCGCCAGGGGATTACCGGGCGTTCACGTATTGACGAAGCCTTTAACCGTAAAGGGCTGATGCCGGATATCGTATTAAGCGCTCAGGACTCCGACGTTATCAAAACCTACGTCGAGCTGGGGCTGGGCGTGGGGCTGGTGGCGGAACAGTCAGGCGACGCGCGGGAATCTGATACCTTTACGCGTCTCGATACCCGCCATCTGTTCGATGCCAATACCGTCTGGCTGGGCCTGAAGCGCGGTCAGCTGCAGCGAAATTACGTCTGGCGCTTTATTGAACTGTGTAACGCAGGGCTGTCGCTGGAGGAAATTAAACGTCAGGCGATGGAGCCGGAAGAGGCCGCAATCGATTATCAGATTTAGCAGGATGATAAATCAGATATGAAAGAGTAAACGAAGCTATAATTCATTCACGATTATCGCCACAAAGGAAGGGAAATTGTGCGGCGTGTGAAACTGCTTTGTTCTCTTATTATGATCCTCACCAGCCAGAGCGCTCTGGCGGTGAGCTACCCGTTGCCGCCGGAAGGAAGCCGCCTGGTGGGCAGCCCGCTGACCATCACCATTCCGCAACACAATACCCAGCCGCTGGAGGCCTTTGCCGCTCAGTACGGTCAGGGCCTGAGCAATATGCTCGAGGCCAACCCCGGCGTCGACGTGTATCTGCCGAAGTCGGGCTCCACGCTGGTGGTCCCGCAGCAGCTTATCCTGCCCGCTACGGTTCGCAACGGGATCGTGATCAACGTGGCCGAAATGCGTCTCTACTACTATCCGCCCGATGGCACAACGGTTGACGTTCTGCCGATTGGCATTGGCCAGGCAGGACGCGAAACCCCCCGTAACTGGGTCACCGCCGTGGAGCGTAAGCAGGAGGCGCCGACCTGGACGCCCACCGCCAATACCGGCTGGGCCCGTCGTGAATACGCCAGCCGTGGCGAAAGCCTGCCCGCGTTTGTGCCCGCAGGGCCGGATAATCCCATGGGCCTGTACGCGATTTACATCGGCAGGCTCTACGCGATCCACGGCACCAACGCCAATTTCGGCATTGGCCTGCGCGTGAGCCAGGGCTGCATCCGCCTGCGTAACGACGACATCAAATACCTGTTTGATACCGTTCCGGTCGGGACGCGCGTGCAAATCATCGACCAGCCGGTGAAGTATACCGCCGAGCCGGACGGCAGCCGCTGGGTTGAGGTTCACGAACCGTTGTCGCGTAACCGCGCGGAGTATGAATCGGACCGGAAGGTGCCGCTCCCCATCACGCCGGCGATTCAGGCCTTTGTGAAGGGCGAGGGGGTGGATGTGAATCACGCGGAGCAGGCGCTTGAACGCCGTTCAGGGATGCCGGTGGAGATTGGTCGTGCAGCACTGCACGCCGGTAGCGGTTTTTAACCCTTTCCCTCACGCCAGGCGATTTCTTCCATCAGGATAACGCGCCCGCGGTTGCCGGGCGCTCTCGGTTGCCGTGGCGATTCACGTTCAGGGTTTAGCTTCATCGCATTGAGCTGATGCTTTAGCTAAAGGGATGTTTTTTAAAGGCGCTATGGGTTTCAAATAACTCGGCAACGGACCGGATATGATTAAAGTCTCCCGCATGAACCACGTGAGGGATCGTTGACTGAATAAAGGTCCAGATAACCGTACTCGTTACGGCCACCTGATCGGGAACCGCGGCCGCCGGACGCTCCTCCAGCAGCCTGTTCCACTCCCTGCAGGCTGCCAGCAGCTGAGTCGTGATGCGCGCTATCCACGGATTATGCTGCTTTTCCGCCGGGCGCAGATTGTGTTCATAGACATTTTGTACCGCCTTTTCACCCGCGGCGAGAATAAAGCCCAGCGTTTGCAGATCCCTTGCCAGCGCGTCCGGCGCGACCGGCAGCAGCTTGCGCCCCGGGGCTGCCTGGGTTTCAAAATAAGAGAGTATCAGCGACGAATCCATCAGGCGAATTCCGTTATCCAGCACCAGCGTCGGCGCTTTGACCGCAGGGTTTATCCTGGAAAAGGCTTCAAAGCTGCTGAATACGGACAGCGGGTGACTTGCAAACTCGACGCCGTAGAGTTCAAGGGAAATCGCCACGCGCCTTACATAAGGTGAATCCATCATGCCAATAAGCTTCATCATGATTTCTGTTTTCCTGTGCTGGTGAAATAGGCTGAGGTTAATGCTTCATTGCCGGCGGTGAAGAAACAGTACAATAAATTCGTCATGGCGAATATCTTCAGTATCTTACCGGTTGGGTTAGTATTACTGACAGATTGTGGGTCACGTTTTACGCGTCAGGTTGTGGGAGCGGTAACATGGCGGATTTTCCCCCTATTGCGAGTTTACGTAGTTTTGAAGCCGTGGCGCGTCTTGGCAGCGTGACGCTGGCGGCGAAAGAGCTACACGTTACGCATTCAGCCATCAGCCAGCAGATTAAAGTGCTGGAGGAGATGGTCGGCCTCAAGCTGTTTATCCGTCACGGCCGCGGCGTGCAAATTAATGAAGAAGGGCGGCTCTATGCCTTACAGGTCCGCGAGGCTTTGCACCATATTGCTGATGCCACCCGGCTGGTGCAGGTCAACCCCCGCCGGCAGGAGCTGACCCTGGCGATGGTGCCCTCGTTCGGCTGCCACTGGTTGTTGCCTCGCCTGGAACGGTTTCGGGAGAAATACCCCCATATCTCGCTGCGAATACAGGCGAGCCTGGCGATAACCAGCATGCAGCAGGAAGGGGCGGATTTGGCTATACGCATGGGAAAAGGCGACTGGGAAGGAACGGAGAGCCATTACCTTTTCTCCGATCAGCTTATCGTTGTGGCCGCGCCAACCTATAACGGCGGCGTGCTCCCCCGTACGCCGTCAGAGATAGCGAAGAGCAACATTATCTTTTCCATGGAGTCGTGGAAAGCATGGTGTATCAACGCGGGGCTTGAAAGAGAGATTGTGCCAGGCGGTTTGTGCATCAACGACTCGAACCTGGTGCTGGAGGCAGTCCGGCTCGGTAAAGGTATCGCGCTGGAACGCCGCTCTTTAGTCCAGGATGCGCTCTCCAGGGGTGAACTGGTACAGCTTACGTCTTTCACCGCCCCTTATCCGTGGCCTTACTGGCTGGTTTCATCGCAGGGCGCAGAGCAGAAAAACGAAGCCGTTCTATTTAAGGCCTGGCTTGATGAGGAGGTTACCGCATGGCGCCAGCAAACTGGCGCGGTGGAGGAGAAATGTGCGCGAGACGGTAAACCTTAGCTCCCGCCGGAAAGGCGGGAGAATTTATAGCAGGATGTTACTTATCGATTAAATGAAAATCACCCTGGGTATATCTTAATCCGTGAATATTGTCAGGGGTAAAGATGCGATCGATGAGTTTAATATCAACATCGGAAATAGCCAGGCTGGCTGCGCCGGCATTATCCTGCAAATGCGCGATTTGGCGCGCGCCGGGAATGGGGACAATATCATCGCCTTTACTCATCACCCACGCGAGAGCGAGCTGGGCCAGGGTACAGCGATATTTATCGGCCACATCCCGCAGCTGGCTGAGTAGCTGCTGGTTTTTCCGCATGGCATCGTGCTGGAAGCGAGGAAGATTGCGCCGAAAATCATCCTCGGCGAAGCCGGACCGATCGGTGATTTTGCCGGTTAAGAATCCACGACCCAGCGGGCTATAGGGCACAAATCCTACCCCTAATTCGCGGCAAGTTTTGAGAATGTTTTCTTCCGGCTCGCGGGTCCAGAGAGAATATTCGGTCTGAACGGCGGCGATCGGATGAACTTCACAGGCCCGGCGCAAAGTATTGGCAGAGACCTCGGAAAGTCCGATATGGAGAATTTTCCCTTCCTTGACCAGATCTGCCATTGTTCCCACTACGTCTTCAACGGGGACGGTGGGATCAACGCGGTGCTGATAAAGGAGATCAATAGTCTCGACGTTGAGACGTTTTAGGGAGCCTTCTACCGCTTCGCGGATATGTTCAGGACGGCTGTCAACGCCGGCCATACGCTCAAGCCCCTGACCGCCAGGAAGAATGCGGAAACCAAATTTGGTCGCAATCTGTACCTTATCGCGAACGCCTTTGATTGCTTTTCCGATCAGCACTTCATTCTCAAATGGGCCATAAACTTCTGCGGTATCAAGGAAGGTGACGCCCAAATCAACCGCAGCGTGAATGGTGTTAATTGCCTGCGACTCTTCGGCTCCGCCATAGGCAAAACTCATTCCCATACAACCCAGACCTAATGCCGACACCTGAAATTTGTTCTTTCCCAGATAACGTGTTTCCATTTTATTTTCCTCACTCGTACAATGTGCTGAAATATATACTTTCCTTTTCCATTCACAACAATTAATCTCTTTCTAATGCAGTATTTTACGGATGTTAACAATGAAAAATATTCCCGAATTGCAACATGTAGAAATGCTTATTCTTATTGTGAAGCATGGAAGTTTTCGTCAGGCAGCAAAAGAGTTGAATATTTCTCCACCAACGTTAACTATTGCCATAAATAATCTGGAAGAGAAACTGGGCGCGAGGCTTTTAAATCGTTCTACGCGCAGTCTTTCCCTGACCGCTATCGGCCAGGAATTTCTGAATGACGTTACTCCTGTGCTCAATGACTACAGGCGGGTGATTGATAACCTTAATGAGCACAGAGCAAAGCCGGAAGGAGTGGTGAGACTAAACTTGCCACGCATTGTGCTGGATCTCTTCTTTCAACGTTACTTCGCACCGTTCAAAAATGAGTATCCGGATATTAAACTTGAGTTATTCACCACGGACAGAAAAGTCAATATTATAGATTCAGGATTTGATGCGGGTATACGCTATACGCAAGATGTACCTAAGGATATGATTGCCATACCCTTTGGCGAACCGCTATCTCTTATTCCAGTGGCGAGTGCGGATTTTATAAAAAAATGCGGCGCACCCTCTTCACCAAAAGATCTCGTTAATTTCAGATGCATTAATCGTTGCTTTCCAGGTGGGGATCTGTACCGCTGGGAGTTTATTAGCGCTACGGGCGTTATAACGGAAGTGGCTGTGAAGGGCGATCTGGTGATGGATTCCGATGCGGCGATGATACAGGCTGCGGAATCTGGATTAGGTATTGCCTTTGTGTATGAGAATCTGGTTCAGGATAAAATTAAAGAAGGCGGGCTTGTCCGCTTACTGTCTGATTATCGTTATCCTGCCGATCATTTTAATATTTACTATCCGAGCCGCAAACATATCCCGGTCCCCCTGAGAACATTTATAACATGGGTGATGTCGATGAATAAAAATATCCTGGAGCAATAGCATGTGAAACGGCGGGTGAAAATAGACGGGATGAAAAACTGATTTTATCACGCTATTTTGTATTACTGGAAAAGTCTTCGAGTTGAAAAGTCGCACTACCGTCTGCTAAAAATCTGCATATTATCTCTGAGAGCGATGTTTTTCCACTGTTGTTTCGGCCAACAATGACTGTCGTCTGTTCCTCTAATACAAGCTCCACGTTAGCTAAAAGTCGGAAATTCTTTATTTTAACCTGATGAATGCGCATGCGTCCCTCAATCTGTTTATAGGATATCGACAAAGCTGATGTTATCACATTGCATGTGAGCTTCATCCTTCTAATAGCTTGGTTGTTCACAATACCTCAGATTCTATATTATTACCTGAGGCATTGAAACTTTACTCTGTCATTGATACATCACGCACATCATCCGGCTGAACCTGGCATTCTTTCCACCGACGCACAAGCGTAGCCACACAGGGATTGCCCGCTAGTTGATTCATTCTGACCCAATCAACGTCAACCAGTCCGGCAAGAAGTTCGTAATTAAGTTCTCCCTGCAATGCATGCCATTGGCGAATACTGGGCTGACGTTGAATAATAGGTTGAGGGGAGGAAAGACTGCCAACAATGACGTAATTTTGCTCTGGGTCATGCCAGAGTCGTGTAATACCCGGTACGTTCTTGAGCCAGTTTCGGGGATCGCCTAAAGGTAAATCGAAGACACGAGATAATAATTTATTCCATGATGCTATTAATGATGTACTGGCTCTTTTTACTGATTTTTGAGCAACTCCCACCATAAGCGCATTTTTTTTCTCAGGCCATTGGGAAAAAACATATTTTTTTAAAATATCATAAGTGACATTGAATTCATTGTCAGAATAATATTTTTTCAAAGCACATTTCCATAGCTCACACAGCAATTCTAGTTCACGAAGCAACGTATTTCTATTTGTATCGGATAATTCACCCTCTTCAGTAAGTTGGTCTATATGAAAAGTTAGTTCATCCATTTCAGGTAATAACCATTGACTAAGAGGGAACTGTTGCCGTTGAGAATCAAGAATAGTCATTAAATCGTTTAATTTCTCCGGAAGCATATGAGGTGATCCATATTGTGGATCCTGAAGGAGGATAGTCACCTCTTCCGTTTTGTGAATTATCACCGTCAATCGATTAATAAATCGAGTCAACTTCTCTGCTTCATTCCAAATCCCTTGTGTAATATCCTGGGGGCGATAATGGTAAGGCCACTTTTCGTTAAGCAAAGCGAGTAGTGCTGTTACAGAGGTATCAAATGAACGGAGTATATTATCACAGGCAGAAACAGCATCTGGCATAGCTGGATGGAAAGGTAATATTATTGGGCGGTCTTGTTTAACAGTAAACAAACAGCCATTAGTGATTACAGCGAGACTGTTAGTGAGTAGATCCTTCTGTTGTGGAAGCGTTATACTAATTTTGGTCTCATTGCATAGCAGCAAATGCTTCAGGACTAACTCTTTATATACAATTTCAACATTACGTGCCAAAGATTCCTGAACCGCTTTTTTCTCAAAATCACTGATACTATAATCATAGTAACGAGAATCTGTGGTAGGAATAAGCTTCGTGTCACCGTCAAGGGTAGACTGTTCTATTAGTAAGTTATCTGCAACTGAGTCGCTTGTGAGATCAAAAGGATTAACATTAATATGCTGGCAGGCAACTTTTGTTCTTAATGTTTGTGTCAATGGATAGCGATCGTCAATGATACCCGGAGTCTGATCCAGCAGAACAAGTAGACACTGTGATCCATCAATTTCTATGTTCACAATCTGATCCGGTTTTATATCGGGCAGTAATGACATGCGTGCTTCAGGATATTTTTCATTCAGCAGCGACTGAATGTTATTAACAATATATTGTGGGGATACATTTTTCGAAAAACGTAGATCAAGAACCTTTATCTCTTTGTCAAGCTGTACACTTGGGAATTTAGCCTTGTCAGTTGTTTTGAATTTTGTTTTAAGCGGTAAAGGGCGTAACTTAAGTACTACTGGAGATAATCCGAAGCCAAATTTTCTTGCTTGCTCAATAAATTCATTTTGTACGGGTTGAAGGATCCAGGGCCAGCTATTTTTAAGTGAGGTTGAGGACGAAAGGTCGAGAAAAGGGCGTAGCTTGCGTTTATCTTTTTTTTTGGCTACTTCCCGGTAAATCTGAGATTTAGGTTTTGTCGTTTTTTCCGCTTTCCAGCGGACAAGAACATTATTTTTATCATATATCCATAATGGTTGATTAATATTAAATGATTCGGTTTTTATATCGACTGGACGTAGTGGGACGTTTTTATGAAATAATATAACCTCAGTTATATTTTTATCACTTCTTTGTTGAGTGCGACAGTCCAGACTAATTGCATTGATACCGAAGCTGTTTTTACTTTTCCAGACGTCAGTCTGTAGTAATGGGCATCCCAGAGTATGACTCCCTTTGCAATGCGAACCAAAGGCGGAGACTTTACGCATGATAAGCCGGATCCATACGGGATTCAGCATAGCCTTGTAATGGACACGCGTTGGTTCAACAATAATCCCATCACCATTTTTTATTACTGGTGGATTATCCTGCTCAGAGTCCAAAGCAACGTATAGTCCAAATTGATCTTTATGAGACTTCATCAAATAAGGGTAATAACGTCCACCTAACTCATCATCAATTTGGGTTTGCCATTCTTTCCAGCGATAGTTTTTACTTAACGGATAATGATAGACAACCATTTTTTCAGCTTTTTCCCGATCGATCTCATTGTCCCGGTAAATCATGTGTGAAAGGGGGAGAGAACGGAATATTTCGTCATTACGTTTCGCCATGATGTTATGCTCTTTCCATAATGTTTTGATTAATGATTTTTTTGAGTTGCCCGAATCCGGGTGTTTCCACTGAAATAGTGTCCGGGGTTACACATCCGCCGAGAACCAGAATGTCCGCATCATAAGGATTTTGAACAGGGGTTAATTGGTGAGAGAAACCCAGTAATTGACTATCAGCATGTGGAGCAACAAAGTTGGCGATGACCAATTTGGTTTTATTACCCTCGATAGCGCGAATTTGTGCCAGTTTTTTACTCAAACCCAGAGGGGTATGCTCTTGATTTGCGCCAGACGCCAACCATTGTTGATATTCTTCATCTGCCTTATCGAGAGTATCTTGTCTCCAAAACTTAGCATCCACACGATAATCAGAATTTTTTATGCTGAAATCATACTGCTCAAAAAGACGGTGATTGCTCACCTGGCTGGTGGTAATGATGCTCTCTGAATAAAGAAGTGATCTTGACCCTCCATCTCCGAACAGCTTTTGTATCTTAAGTTAACGATGTCCGCTGCCGCCGGTATTCCCTCGGGGAGTGATATCCCAGCGCGCTGTGCGGGTGGTTTTCATTGTAATGCGTGAACGCTACTGCAAGGTTTCGCAGTGCTGTTCTCACATCCGGTTTTGGCATGAACGCGATATAGTCTTCTTTCATCGTTTTCACGAACCGTTCGGCCATGCCATTACTCTGCGGGCTGCTCACCGCTGTTGTGCAGGGCTCCAGATTCAGCTCTCTCGCGAACCTCCACGTTTCATACGCGGTATACGCTGAACCGTTGTCCGTCAGCCACTGCACCGCTGTATCGGGCAACCTGTCGCCGAAGCGCTTTTCCACCGACCTCAGCATCACATCCTGCACGGTTGAACTGTCATAGCCTCCCGTGCTTGCTGCCCAGTCTATGGCCTCACGGTCGCAGCAGTCCAGCGCGAACGTTACCCGCAGTTTTTCGCCGTTGTCGCAGCCGAACTCGAAGCCATCTGAACACCAGCGCATATCGCTTTCTGCCACCGCTATCTTGCCCTTATGTTCACGCTTCGGTCGCTCTGGTTTGTCATGCAACAACAACAGGTTATGCTAGACTGGCCCCCTGAATCTCCAGACAGTTGGTATCACTTAAGTTAGTGATAGTC
>OBYW01000488.1_pt1 | contig 16821 bp, 19 predicted proteins | sample 1476841 | NCBI WGS metagenome assembly OBYW01 (sample SAMEA2580222, study PRJEB22360) | human gut metagenome | biome: human gut; feature: human-associated habitat; material: faeces | place: Denmark | collected 2008/2010
TCACCCCGAACTTCCAGCCGGTGTGGCCGGCGGTCTCGCCGGTCGCGTCCGGCGAGTTCTTGTCATACACGAGGTCGGCTTTGCAGGCGGGGTCGCGCTTCCACTGCGCGTACAGGGTGATGTCGCCCTTCAGGGTGACAGCCTGCTTGTCGGTGTATTTGGTGCCCTTGCCGTCCTTCTGGGTGTTCCAGGAGTCGAACAGCCAGCATTCCTTCGAGAAGCCGTTGGGTGTCAGGGTGGTGGTGTCGCCCTGGCCGCCCTTGGTGTCGTCGGTGGTGCCGGTGCCGCCGTTCGGGTCGTAGTGGATGGATGCGGGGATCCGCTTCCATTGCGCGTACAGGACGGTGGTGCCGGCCGGCAGGGTCAGCTTGTCGCCCTTCTGGTAGGTCTTGCCCTTGCCGTCGGCCTGGGTGTTCCAGCCCTGGAAGGTGTAGTTGGCGTTGGCGAACTTGTTCGCGGCGATGGCCTGCTCGCTGCCGGCGGGCGCGGTTACCGCGTCCTTGCCCATATCGCCGGTCGCGGTCTCGGCATTCTTGTCGTATTGGAGTCTGGCGACCTGGACGGGGATGACGGGCTTGGGCAGGGTGCTTGTGCCGGTCGCGCCAGTGTTTGGGCTGGTGTGGGTGACGGTGTTGGTTCCGGTGTTGGAATACCAGCCGTGCTTGCCAGCGGACAGGCTGCCGGTGCCCGGGTCTCCCGTGTCGGGGCCGGGCTGTCCGGCGACGGCCTGCTGGAGGACCTTGTCAGTGGGTTTGACGGGGATCGTGACCGTGACGGTCTGGGAGCCCTTCAGCTGGTTCAGCAGTCTCACGCTGATGCGGTTGTTCGCGTACGTGTACTCGTAGTCCTTGCCCTCAACGAGGGTCGTCGCCTTGCCGCCGTCCGTGCTCACGCCCACGCTCAGGCCGGGACGGCCCTTCGTATCGGTGGAGACCGGTTTGACGTTGCCGCTCAGCTGGTCGGTCAGGGTCACGCCCTTGGCGAAACCGCCGGTCATCAGCTCATTTTCGACGTTGGATTCCAGGTCCTCGGAGACCTGGTCGCCGGTGGAGGAGAATTCGGTCTTCGCCTTCGCGCCGAACACGTCCTTGCTCAGATGCTCCAGCTTCGACAGGTCCTGGCCGTCGCGCTGCAAACCGATCGATGTGAAGTTCTGAATGTGGTCGCCGTACGAGGCGGCGAACTCCCTCGCGCGGGACAGCGCGCGGGAATAGGCTTCTTCTTTGTAGCCATCCGCGCCAGCCCATGTGTTGGGGTGTCCGTCGCTGAAGAAGAACACGTCCGTGGGCAGCTGCTCATGCGCCATCACGTTCGACGCACCGTCGAACGCGGCCTCCCAGTTCGTGCCATACTCGGAGCCATAGAAGACGCCGTTATGAGTAGTAGTAGTAGAGACGGGCACCATGATCCTGTCCAGGTCCGCCGGGTTGGTGCTGTGCGTCACCATGTTCTCGTACCCGTCGTACCAGACCGAATTCTCCTCCCCCGCGCCGCCGGCGAACAGGACCACGCTCACCTGCACCTGGCCCGTCGCCATCAGACGCCTGCCCAGGGAACGCACAGCGTTCGCGATCTCGTCATACTCAGCCTGGCCCACCGAACCGGTGCGATCCAGAACGAACAGGGCATGTTCCCTGTTCTTCGCGTAGTCACGGCCCGTGGCCGACAGGTTCACGTCGAACACGTTCGGCTTGTCAGTCGCGGTCACCGTCTTCGATGCCGTCAGGCCGGGCTCGTCGGTGTCGGCGGCCAACGCGGTGCCGGCGACGACGCCGCCGGTCAACAGGGTCGCCATGGCGGCCGCCGTCGCGGCCATCCGGCTCAACCATTTCCTCTGCTTCATAGGAATTCCTTTCAAGCGCCCGGATCCCTTCCGGGCATACAACTCCCATGAAACACGCTTCCGACACACCCCGGTTTGGACATCGGCGGAAACCCGAGGACAGGACCCTCCAATCGGTGTCCCAGTCCGCAAGCATCAGTTTGGACATAGAAAAATCCCCGTACCGGAGAAGCCATTACGGGGATCAGAAAGAAAACGAAAGAATCAGCCGATTGGATAGAAATACTTCCCGTCACAATTCGGATCGACGGTTAATGCGTCGACGGTATTCGCGCTCCTCAATCTCGAGGATCACGCCCGTGCGCGAGAGACAGGACCTCTCCCCCGGCTCCGGCGCAGCGTTCTTTTCGTTCATCTCATTCCTCGTTTCCGTCTTTCCATATCGTGCGGTCGCGCTCCCATTCCCAGTCGTGCCGCTCATCCTGATACCGCTTCCATTTCTCATGCTCGGCGTTCTGCCTTCTCTCGATGGCCTCTCGTTCCATGGCGCGGCGTTCGAGCATGCTCGGACGCACAATCAGCCACTCGCACAGTGCGCCGACCAGGGCGCAGCCGACCATGACTGCCACGGCGTCCCACTTCACGCCCTTGTTGTTGATGAGATCGGCGATCTGGAACATCGCGAGTATCACGAACAGTATGCCCGCGATCTTCAGCACGATCTTTGCCAGGAAACGTATCGGATGCGACAGGAACTCCAGAACCACGCTCAGGACCATCAACACGATGAACGCCGTCAACACGATTCCGACTACAGTCAGCGGATTGCTCATGTCCATAGCCAACCCCCTTTAATATCTCTTCTCTGGATCGATTTTACGCGGTCGCGCCGTGTGCATAGCATTTGCATTCAACGATGGACATGACGCCGTCCCGGCCCCGCAGCAGGATGTCGTATCCACCGTCCCTGGAGGCAGGGGTCACCTCGGTCGTGTATCCGAGCGAACGGAACATGTCCGCGCAGAAACCCTCGAAACCAGCCGGATGGTCGGCGAAAGCGGCGATGATGCCATCGATATTCGCGGCACGCCGCCGCTGTCTGACCCGGAAACGTGAATCCCCGTGGCGGGGATCGTCACGGGGATCGATGGGTCAGGACAGGTACGAGTCCAGAGCGTCCTCCAATACCTCCTGGATGCGCATGTCGTGCGCGGCGGCCCAGGTCTTGAGCCGGCGTCGGGTCGAGGCGCGAAGGCTCACGCTGGTCTTCACCCAGCCCTCCCCGGATTCCGGTTTTTCGTCCTTCCGGTTTTTCGTTTTTCCGGTATTCGGTATTGCGGTATTCGGTTTTTCGGTATCTACCGGTTCCGGTATCGCGGTATCCGTCCGGTCGCTGTTGAGCAGCGCGGTCAGGTCGCGCGGTCGGGGCGTCAGGTTCATGTTCCTCACAGGTCCTCCTCCTTGTCCTTGAGCTGTCGCATGGTCTGCTTGAGTTCGCCGGCCAGGTCCCGGTATTCGTGCAGGCGGGACCCGCGGGGCCGGGTGGATTTCGCGTTGAGGATGTCCTGGCGCTTCGGGATCAGCGTCTCGAAGCACGCGATGCCCGCGGCGTCGATCCATTCCAGCGCGTCGCGCAGGGCCGTCGTGTTGGCCTCAGTGCGGCACAGGAGGATCGCGGAGGGGACGCCGCGCCGGTCGCACAGGTTCTTCACCCCGACCGCCTGGTCGAGGTCGATGCGGCTGGGGCTCGACGGGATGACCACGAGGTCCGCGTTGTTCACCGATTCGTCCAATGCGCGCCCGTATGGGGCGGAGTCGATCAGCACCCAGTCGACGGGGTCGTCGAGCCTGTCGTTGATCCCGCGCAGGTGCGTGATGTCGGCCGGCGCGGCGGACATCACGTCGAACGGCAGCGGGTCGTCCAGCTCGTCGGCCCTGTACCACCAGTCCTTCGCGTCGCCCTGCACGTCCGCGTCGGCGACGAGCACGTGCTGCTCGCCCCGGGACTGGTCCACGAGGGCGCAGGCCAGGAACACGGCCGATGTGGTCTTCATGCTGCCGCCCTTGCCTGTCGCCAATGCGATGACCATCGGCTCGCGGTTCTTCTTGTCGTTCATCGGTTTCTCCTTATTTTGGTTTTACGGTTTTTCGGTATTTACCGGTTCCGGTATCGCGGTATCCAGTCGGTTGAAGGCATTGCCTTGCGCTTCGACCTGAATACCTCACATAAGCGTTGTGGTTATATGCGCCGCAACGCTTAAATGGGATTGCCTGTGGCATGGTTCGTTGGTTCCGGTATTCCGGCCTGTACTGTTTTCGGTAAATCGGTTAATTGGTTTTTCGGTATCGTGGCCTGTGCCGCAGTCCACTCGGACTGCGGTGGCGGCGGTCAGAAGAGGCTGCCCTGGACCAGGCCGTCCGGCACGGGTTCGGTCGGGAGGAAGAGCGGGTCGTCGTGCGTGTATTCGCGGCGGGAGCGTTGGCGGCGTTTGACGGACCGCCAGTAGTCCCTGCCGTCCCGGCGCATGCGTTCGCCCCAGTCCGGGTTGGCGGCCAGCCATTCGCGGATCCGGTGCGGCGTGATCCGGTGCAGGCCGGACATGTCGATGTGCAGGTCGCGGGCGATCAGCCGGGCGAGGATCCAGCGGCTCGCATAGTCGAGCCCGCCGTACACGGCCTTGTCCTTCCAGCCGTTGGAGAGAGCGCGGCTGATGCAGTCGAGGCGCATGGGGCACGCGGCACACAGCATGCGGCCCTTGCAGCGCATCCGTTCGTCGATCAGGTCCCGGCCGTCCGGGTCCGTCACGGTGTTCCACATTCGGTCGGCGAGGTCCGGGTCGACCGCGGCGATCCTCGCGCATGCCGGCATCACGTCCCGCCCGTTCATGGCCGCTGTCCTTGCGTCATCGGCGTCTTGCGGGCCTGGAGGCGTCCTATGGCGGTTTCGCCGGGATTGCGTGCCGCCCAGGCGCGGGCGTATTGGATCAGCACTCCGACCGCCTCGCCGTGGCCGAGGCGCTTGTTGCGCCAGTAGACGGCGTGCAGCTGCCAGATCAGGTCCGCGTGCCCGTCGAGCTGCGGGTTGGCGATGAGGAATTCGCTGAAGCCCGCCTCGGAACAGTCGATGCGCGTGGTCATGCCGTCGCCTCCCCTCCGGCCGTCGCGTCCTGGCCGTCCAATTCGGCCAGCGTCTTCACGGCCCAGTCGGGCAGCCATGGTGCAGCATCCGGCTCCGGCACGGCCGCCGGAACCGTCTGCGCGTGTGCGTCGCCGTCTGTGCGGCCGGCTGCGAGGATCATGTCGTCGTTGAGTTCGTCCCAGTGTCTGGCGAGGGCCCGGCCGGTGCGGATGCGTTTGGGCCACCAATCGCCGTTCATGGCGAAGCCGATCGCGCCGACCATCACAAGGGTGGGCCATTGCGCTCCCTGGTCGACGAGCCTGCGGTACAGGCCGATGATGGCCTTACGGTCGGCTTTGGTCGGTGAGGGCGTGGCCAGGCCGAGCATCGAGCGCTGCACACCGAGCGAGGCGAGGACCCGTCCGGCCGCTTCGGCGATCTCGGTGTCGTCCTCGCCGAGTTGTTCGGTTTTATTTTTTTCGGCGGCGGTCGCCCCGCTTGCGGGGAGATGCCCCGTAGGGGCAGAGGGGAAGGAGGGTTTACCTGGAGGGTTTTATCCTTATATAGCAGCCCTGCGAGATTTGCAGTGCTGGGGGTGCAGCTCTCGCAGTGCTGGAGGTGCGAGATTTGCAGTGCCGGTTCCGGGTCGTTTTCCAGCCCTGCGAGATTTGCAGTGCTGGGAATCGGCTTCGTTCCAGCGTTTTCCGGAGTCACGTCCTTGGATTCGCCGTTTTCCATGATGGTGGAGGCGGCAGGGTCCACGGTATTGCCCATGGTCTTCGGGTCGTGTTCCGCCGTGTGCGTCTCCTTGATCCATTCGAGGGTCGACGGGTCGGATTCGACCGCGAGGTCCCACACGATCTGGCAGTACTGGGGCAGACGGTTCCTGCCGCCCTTGCCGAGGCGCGCATACCGTTGGTCGCCACGGCGAATGAAGCCGCGCTCCTGAAGAGTCTTCAACGCGGCGCGCACGGTCCGTTCCGAGAGTTCGGTGACGTTGACGATGGTCGCGATCTTCGGATAGGCTGCGGTGCCGTCGTCGTCCGCGCGGTCCGCGAGGTAGACGAGCACGGCCTTCGCGCTGGCGTTGCCCACATGGCATTTGAAGGCCCAAGACAGTGCGATGTTGCTCACGGCCGCTCCTCCTCACGCTGCTGGGCGGCACGGCGTTCGTCGGCCAATCTGGCGGCCATCTCGTCGCCGAGACGTGCCGCCCGGCACAGGGCCAGCGTCATCAGCCATGAGAACGCGACGAACACGATCAATACGATTGCAAGCCAGTTCACGCGAGTCTCCCTTCCATGGACGGGTGCGCCATCATCGACGCCAGGCGACGGGAATCGACGGAGCCCGGACCGTTGTGGCGGGCGAATGCCACCACGACCGGGAACGTCCAAACCGGCGCCTGAAAATCCCGATTACACTCGGGAAACACAGAGCAAGACATGCGGAATGCTTTAGTAAAGTCGTTCATGTGTGATCACTACTCCAAGACAATGCATTGGGCGGCCACGGACCGGGATCCGGCAAGATACGGGATCCGCGGCCGCTCGGAATATTGGTTGCACCGCCCGTCCCCGACGCTCCAACATCGGGAACGGGCATTTTTTATCGATTGCAGAGAAAGAGAGAATTCCAAATGAGATCAGACCATCGCACCACCTCCCTCAACGAACCTGATATTCGTCCGGCGCGAAACCACGCCGAGGCAGAGGAAATCGGAAGTCTCCTGCTCGAAGAAATCGCGCATCCAGGATTCATTCCTGGACCAGAGTTCGTCTGGCAGGGTCAAGGCTTTCTCAGGCCGACGCTCATAGGCGCATGGTCCCAGAACCGCTTGGTAGGTGGTGCCTCGCTCAGTCCATACATGGAACACACCAAGGCCTTTTTGGGGATTGGTCGAGCAGACGCAGCGAAGGCGGTCGCACGGCTGATAGCTGAAACTGACGGCATTGCCGTCAGACCCGACCATCGGTGCGAAGGCGTCGGACGAAAGATCAAGCTGTTCTGCGACTCCTTCGCGGCACAGCACCACGCTGCGATCATGGTCTCCGTCAGCACCAACGAAGCAGCGGCAGGCCTCAACCACGAAGCGGGCCACATCGTCTTTGAACGGTGCGACGGCCTCGTCATCAAATACGTAGACACGGTCGGCGAGCCACTCATATGGCTTCATGACCTGGATGGGACGATCCCCGAAGCGGCATGGTCCGTCTCCGTACTCGGCAAAACGTATGGACCGACCATAATCGTCGGTGAGCAACGGGCCATACGGCGTGGAAACGCTGACAAGGACATCCAGTGGGTTTTCGCCGTTGACGCGGCGGGCCACACTGTCGCATGACACTTCGTTGCTCATGACGCCCTCCCCTCGGTCAACAGCAGGCCCGCCACCATCCGTTCGCGGGCGGAGAGCTGTGCATCGACCTCCCGGAAGGCATGCGTGTAGACATGCGTGGGGCGGAGCCAGGAGTCGACCAGTCCGCGGGTCTCGCCGCGGCGCAGGGCGCGCACGGCGCAGGCCGGGCAGAGCTCCAAAATCTCCGTGTCGCCCGGGACGCAGTAGTTGCGCCAGCCGTTACGGGCGAAATAAGCGTCGCGGGCGGCCGAATCGTAGTCGTCCCAGAACGTGCTCCAGACCATTGTGTGGCAGCCATCGCACACCGTGACGCAATCCCACCGGCTGTCCGGCCATTCGGACTGTTCGTAGATTCCACCAGCCATCACGCCACCTCCTCATGATCAGCATCAAACCCCAGCAAATAGTCGGTAGACACATGGAAGTGCTCGGACAACACAACGATGTCTGAAGTTGTCCAGCCAATGCGTCCCAAGAGTTTTCCATTCGCCGAAGTTTTCGATAAACCAAGCAATGAACCGAGTTGGGCACAAGTAAGTCCCTCATCCTTTACCAGAGCACTTATTCTTTGGGTCACTACATTCATAGTTCTTTCTTCCTGACTTGGTTCATTTTTACTGTACTTCAGCATAGCGTACAGTTTGACTGAACGCAAATCGTATGAGACACTTAATTAAGAAATTCTGAACCATTTTGGGAAGTGATCATATGTCCACATCGGAAGTCTCACCAGAAACACCTTTGGATAAAGGACAACGTGCTGAAGCGGCGATCCCGACCAACGTGAGAGTCTATCTAGGACTAAGCGGAAAAACACAAAAAGCACTTGGAGAAGCTTTGGGCATTACCAAAAGTGCTATGTCCATGAAGATGTGCGGCAAAGTTGGATGGTCAGTAAGCGATCTTGTAACGACCGCCGATTTTCTAGGTGTCACGCCGAGCGCCCTAATGGATGACACAATTCTCAGCAAAGCCGAGGCTGGATATGCAAAATCGGCCGAGTATGGAGTTTTTGCCGAGAAGCCAGGTGCTTTGGTAGGTGCTGGCTCCCCCAGGTTCCTTGTCAGTCCCTTCAACCCCGACGCCCCGATCGAGGGCAGAATCTCGGGTGCTGCTAAAGGCGCCTTGGCTGGTTTCGTGCCATCCGGGGTCCCGTCCGGCTCGAGTTTCCCGTCCATGCCCTCAAAGCATGACGGGATTGGGGTTCCCGGCCGGTCTCAAGCCCATGAGACACTTAAGACCATGACTACCATCATCATGCGCATGTCTGAGGGCGATATCACCATCGACCTGTTCGACGACAAGGCCCCGAACACCGTGGCCAACTTCCTGGGCCTCGCCACCGGCGAGAAGGAATGGGCCGACCCGTACACCGGTCAGCCTTCCCACGGCAAGTTCTACAACGGTCTGACCTTCCACCGCATCATCAAGCAGTTCATGATTCAGGGTGGTTGCCCGCTCGGCACCGGCACCGGCGGCCCTGGCTACGAGTTCGACGATGAGATCGATCCGAGCCTGAAGTTCGACAAGCCGTATCTGCTGGCCATGGCCAACGCTGGTCTGCGCCGCGGTATGGACGGCAAGGTGCACGGCACCAACGGCTCCCAGTTCTTCATCACCACCGTGCCGACCCCGTGGTTGGATGGCCACCACACCATCTTCGGTGAAGTTGCTGATGACGCTTCCAAGAAGGTTGTCGACAAGCTCGAGGCCGTCGAAACCGATCCGATGGATCGCCCGCTCGAGCCGGCCGTGATCCTCTCCGTGGACGTGGCTGAGTAAGACCCACCACAACCGACAACAAAGCCCTCTGATCGATTCCAATCAGAGGGCTTACTCGTTCTTGGCTCCCCTCTGGAGGGGAGCCAGAGTACGGTACGGACTACTTCATCTTGCGCATACGCGGCTCAGCGGACTCCTTGGCACCGGTCAGACGGTACACGTCAAACACGCCATCGATTTTGCGCACGGCGGCCAGCAGCGTGTTGAGATGCTGCGGATCGGCCATTTCGAAGCTGAACTGGCTGGTGGCCACACGGTCGGAACCGGTGGCAATCGTTCCGGAGATGATATTCACGCCATGATCGGACAGCACGCGTGTCACGTCGGACAACAGGTTGCGACGATCCAAAGCCTCGACCTGGATCTTGACCATGAACAGACCTTTGGTGCTGGTCCATTCGACCTCGACCACGCGCTCGGGCTGCTTGTTCTTCAGATCGATCATGTTCTGGCAATCGGTACGATGCACGGACACGCCCTGATTACGGGTGATGAAGCCGATGATCTGATCTCCCGGCACCGGCATGCAGCAACGAGCCAATTTGACCCACACGTCGCCCACGCCCTTGACGGACACTCCGGTAGAGCTGCTGGAGCTCTTACGCTCAACAGGCTTCAGAGGCAGGGCTTCCTGCTCGACTTCCTCATCGACCTCGTCGGCCCCGGCATCCTTGACCAGATGCGAGATGACGTTCTGCGTGGAGATCTGCCCATCACCGATGGCGGCGAACACAGCGTCGGCGTTCGGGAAATTGAGGTCGTCGGCCACACCGATCAGTGCCTCGGTGGTCAGCAGCGCATTGACCGGCAGGTTACGCTTGCGCATAGCACGGGTCAGTTCGTCGCGGCCTTCCTCAATGGCCTCGGTACGACGTTCCTTCGAGAACCACTGGCGGATCTTGTTTCGTGCCTTCGGGCTCTTGACGAAGCTCAGCCAGTCGCGCGAAGGACCGGCAGTATCGGACTTGGAAGTCAGGATCTCCACCGTATCGCCGTTATCAAGCGTGGTGTCGAGCGGCACCAAACGCCCGTTGACACGCGCGCCCATGGTGCGGTGGCCCACTTCGGTATGCACGGCATAGGCGAAATCAACCGGTGTGGCATGAGCCGGCAAGGAGACGATCTTGCCCTTCGGCGTGAACACATAGACCTCGGACGAGCCAAGATCCTCTTTCAAAGAGCCCAAGAATTCGTTGGAATCCGGGGTTTCGCTGGTCCAATCGGCGAGCTGCTGAATCCACTTGAGGTTATCGGCCTCGGACAGCTCCTGATTGTTCACATCGCGCTTGCGGTCGGACTTGTCTGGCGAGCTCAGGGCACGACCGGCCTGGCCGTTCTCCTTGTACTTCCAGTGCGCGGCGATACCGAATTCGGCACGACGGTGCATGTCCCACGTACGGATCTGGATTTCGACCGGCTTACCGCCGGGGCCGACCACCGTGGTGTGCAACGACTGGTACATGTTGAGCTTCGGCATGGCGATGTAATCCTTGAACCGGCCGGGAACCGGATTCCACCGCGCATGCACGGCACCAAGCGCCGCATAGCAGTCCTGAATAGTATCGACGATGATACGTACACCTACCAGATCGTAGATGTTCGCGAAATCATGGCCACGCACGATCATCTTCTGGTAGATGGAGAAGTAGTCCTTCGGGCGTCCGGTGACGTACGCCTTGATGTGCTGCTCGTCCAGATCCTCGTTGATCTCGGCCAGAATCTGCTTCAAATACACATCGCGTTGACCGGCCCGACGAGCCACCAACACCACGATCTCGTTGTAAATCTTCGGGTAGAGCACCTTGAAGCTCAGTTCCTCGAGCTCCGTCTTGATGGCGTTCATACCCAGACGGTTGGCCAGCGGCGCATACACGTCGAGGGTTTCGCGCGCCTTCTTCTGGGCGGAGGTGGTCTTCACGTATCGCCAAGTGCGGGCGTTGTGCACACGATCGGCGAGCTTGACCACCAAGGTGCGCACGTCACGGCTCATGGCCACCACGAGCTTGCGGATGGTTTCGGCCTGGGCCGAGTCTCCCACTTCGAGCTGGCTCAACTTGGTGACGCCGTCAACCAGACCGGCCACAGTATCGCCGAACTCGGCACGGCACTGATCCAGTGTGTAGTCCGTGTCCTCCACAGTGTCATGCAACAGACCGGCCGCCACCACGATCGGGCCCATGCCCAGATCGGCAAGAATCTGGGAGACGGCCAATGGGTGGATGATGTACGGCTCGCCGGACTTGCGGCGCTGAGCGGAATGCTGGATGACGGCACGCCGATAGGCGCGGTCGAGGATGGACAAATCCTCTCCAGGGTGATGAGCCTTGCACACCTGCTTGATTGGTTCAAGCGGATTAAGCGGATCAGCACTGATCTCGCATCCCAGCTTACGGGCGGCATACTGCTCGCCATCGATCTCCGACATGCCAGTCACCTCCCTCATATGACACTCATTGTAGCCGTGTATCGGGGTTGACTGCGTGTTGGCAATCGCATCCAGACCCCGCCTACGGTTAAATCAGGACGCCACTCCCGTGGATCCGAATCCCCGTTCCGCCCTGTCTGAGCCGGGCAAGGTCTCGGCGGGGATGAATCGGGCTTCGACATAGCGCTGGATGACCATCTGGGCGATGCGGTCGCCCGGGTGGAAGACGGCGGTATGCTCCGGGTCGAGATTGATCAGCGGCACTTTGATCTCGCCACGATATCCGGCATCGACGGTGCCGGGCGCGTTGAGCACGGTGACGCCTTGCTTGGCGGCAAGGCCGGAGCGCGGATGGACCAGTGCCACATATCCTGCGGGCAGGGCTATAGCCACACCGGTGGGAACCAGTGCACGCTCAAACGGTTTCAGGGTCACGTCAACGGTGGTGATCAGGTCGGCGCCGGCGTCGCCCGCATGGGCGTAATGCAGCCGGGCCGGGTGCTCGGGGTCAAGGCTTTTGACCAGGACCTCGGTGGACTCAGGCTCGTTGTAGGTCTCGTCAAACGCCATCAGGCGGCGCACTCCTCACACACCGGCTGGCCATCCTCGTCGGTGTGGGCGAGCTGGCTGCGGTGCTTGACCAGGAAGCACTGGGAGCAGATGAACTCGTCACCCTGCATGGGGATAACGGTCACCGAGGAGTCCTCGTTGCTCAGATCGGCACCCGGCAGTTCGTAATCCTCGGCAATGGCGTTCTCATCATCGTCGATGTCGCTCGAGGTATTCTGCGCGGACTTTCCCAGAGCCTGCAGCGATTCCTCGTCCTCGTCCTTGTTACGGGGGGAATCATAATCCTGAGCCATTATGGTCCTTTCGTCGTCTACCGTTGGCGTTCGCGCGGTTTCGCCGCGTTGTACTCGCCCATAGGATACATGATTTGAAATACTTGTAAAGTTCGACACGTGGGGCATACTGGGAATAAGTAATGTCTTTGCGACGGAAAGTGGTGTGCATATGCCTAAGGATCGGCTCGAGAAGGCCCGTTTCGAGCGCGTAAGCGAAACGGGGGACCTCGTATTCTCCTTGGGAGGCCGTCAGTTCGCCGTCAGCTTGGACGACACGCTCGAACGGGCGATTCTCGAGGCCAAGCAGGTTCGCAGCGAACAGCAGCAGCCGGAACACCCCCATGAGCAGTCCACACTTCCCATCTCGCAGATCCAGTCGCTGATTCGTGCGGGCGCCGACCCGTCCCGCGTGGCGGAACGCTACGGACTGAGCACAACGCTGGTACGGCGTTTCTCCGCCGCGGTGGAAACCGAAAAACAGTATGCGATCGAACAGTTCCTGACGGTGCCCGCTCCGAAGGACAGCAAGGTGCGCACCATCAATGAGCTGGTCGAACGCACTTTGGCGGCGGCGTCCATCGGCATGGAGTCGGTGACCTGGAAATCCACCCGCCGTGGGCTGGAACCATGGCATATCGTGGCGATTTTCACTTCCGCCGGACGTGAGATCCACGCCGAATGGACCTGGAACATGCACGACAATTCCGTGGTCTGCCTGAACAATGCCGCACGCAAGCTGCTCGGCGAGCAGAATCCGAGGACCGAGAACGCAGGCGGCGCAAAGGCTTCGCCGGAACCTGCGCTGCCGGGCGATTCCGTCCGTTCGGCGCGTATCGAGCGTGCCGTGTCTGCATGGGCCGCGCCAAAGCCGTCTGCTCCGCAGACCCGTCCGGCGTCCTCGAATCCGGTGACCTCCACCGGCTCGATGCCTCCGATCGATCTCTCCGCCTCAGGGTCCATGCCGCCGGTCAAGCTTTCCGCACCGGTTTCGACCGGTGCCGCGAGTACGCAGACGCCGCCCGATGACGGCCGGGTTCCGGCTGCCCAATCCGATGCCCCGGTCCATGACGAAGTCACCTCCGATTCCGGTGCGGCACCAGTGGAAACCGGCAAAGCCGCAAAAAAGGAACAGACCGCAGCACCCGCCAAAGCAGCTCCGACGGAACCCGCTGCGAAGCCGTCCAGAAGGAAGTCGGGACGCTCGGCGGTGCCCAGCTGGGATGAGATTCTGTTCGGCGACTGATTATTCGCTATATCTGGCATAGCCGGATATAGCCGCCTGACGATACGACTCTTTTCCCCGGAATCATATGACTATGCCATGTCGATATCGGTCAGACGATATCGGTCAGGCGACGTCAATCAAACAGGGAATATCCATCTCCATCATCGTCTGCGACCCATGCACGCTAGGCAAATGGGTGGCCTTATCCCCCTGAGTACGCGAATCCACGAATGTGGCCGCGCCGGCAGCCTGTACCATCACGTCGCCGAGGATCGGCCGAATACGTTCCGATACAGGGCCGAACAGCCCATCGGCACATGCCTGTTCCTTGGTACGCACCAACGCCGCGTCCCCCAAGCGGTCACGCCAGCGATCGGCTATGGCGTCCGGTGATTCGCCGGGTTCGGCGTACAGCATCAGAGAGCGCGGCTCTCCCCCCACCAGTTCCACGCCATGGATCAGCGAAGGCTCCGTCGCGATGTCGAGCCGCTGATCCATGTCGGTCTGCACCATGCCATGGTCGGCGATGATGACGATCAAGGTGCCGGCTGACGCGCTACGTTTCAATAATGCAAGCTGTGCGTCGATGTGTTCGAAAGCTGCCACCCAATGCTCGGAATCCCAGCCGTAATTGTGACCCACCTTGTCCGCGTCACGGATATACAGATAGGTCAGGCCGGGTCGCCTGGCAGCGCGTGCTGCGGCGAGCACGCGATCACGCGGGGTGACATTGGCCTGATAATCAGTGCCGCGCAAGGCCGCCTCGGTCAGTGGAGAGCCGGCAAATTTGGGCAGTCCGGAACTGGTGACGCGCACCTCCTGACGGCGAAGCTTCTCGAACACGGTCTGTTCACGTTGCAAATCATGAGGATCGACCATGGGAGGGGTGGTGATTCTTGGATTGACGGGTTTGGGCGCCAGTGCATCCTTGAATTGGATGAGTTGGATGAGCTTGTGGTTGTTCGGCTCCAGCTGCGTGTATCCGGCCATACCGGTCAATCCCGGGCAGGTGCCGGTGCCGAACGTGGCCATGGCGGCCACGGTGGTGCTGGGCGCGCAGGTCGCGATGGGACGCTGGTTGGCGCTCTCGTTCATCAGCGAGCGCAAGTAGGGTGCATGGCCGAGGCGCATGGCGAGATTCCAGTAGCCAAGTCCGTCCACGAGCACCACGATGGCCGATGTGGCGTCAGGCAGCCCGAGGGCTTTTTTGCAGGCTTGGGGATCGGTGTGGACCTTGGTCGAGATCGGATGACCAATGGCGGCGGAAAGAGCCGGCAATACGGCGGAAAGGTGCAGCGCTCCCCCACGGCCCGCAGCTGTGTCCCCATAAGTCACTGTGGGCACCAACCGCAGCAATTCGTCCATATCCGGCGTCTCAACACTCATAATTGCTCATTATAGGGCTCACAAAAAACCGTGCCCCATTGCAAAAGTGTGAGCCAAACGCACAATATCAATCAATCGCACATAAGTCATTGTGCTGAAGTTCCGCCATTCTTCGTCGTCTTATGCGCGATTGGACTGGCCGAGCACTCACACTTTTCCTATTGAGAACCATTCGCTGCGCGCCGTTTCGCGACCTGACGCTAATATAGGGCGAGTTCGAAAGGGAGTTTCATGGCATCACACCGCAAACCGTCCGCGCAAACCTATGATCCGCGTACGGTCAAGGAGCATATCGTCGAGACACCGCTGAACGAGGAGATGAGCAAGTCCTTCCTCGAATATGCGTATTCGGTGATCTACGCGCGAGCCCTGCCCGATGCGCGCGACGGCCTGAAGCCGGTGCAGCGCCGCATCGTCTACCAGATGGGCGAGATGAACCTGACCCCCGACCGCCCGTACATGAAGTCCGCCCGCGTGGTGGGCGAGGTGATGGGCAAGCTCCACCCGCACGGTGATTCCGCGATCTACGAGGCCATGGTGCGTTTGGCCCAGCCATTCGCGATGCGTTTGCCGCTGGTGGACGGCCACGGTAACTTCGGTTCCTTGGACGACGGCCCGGCAGCCTCCCGTTATACCGAGGCTCGACTCGGCCCGGCAGCTCTCGGCATGAACGCGGATATCGACGAAGACACCGTTGACTTCACGCCGAACTACGACAACAAGCTCAAAGAGCCGACCGTATTGCCGGCCGCAATTCCGAACCTGCTGGTCAACGGCGGTTCGGGCATCGCCGTGGGCATGGCCACCAATCTGGCCACGCATAATCTCGGCGAAGTGGTGAATGCTGCAAAGTTCCTCATGGCTCACCCGGATGCCACGCTTGAACAGCTGATGCGCTATGTTCCGGGCCCCGATTGGCCCACCGGAGGTACGATCATCGGCCGCAACGGCATTCGCGAGGCCTACGCCACCGGGCGAGGCACGCTCACCACGCGCGCCGCCACCCATATCGAGCATGTCACAGCCCGCAAGCAGGCCATCGTGGTCACCGAGCTGCCGTACATGGTAGGTCCGGAAAAGGTGATCGAGCGTATTTCCGACGGTGTGAAGAACCGCAAGCTGGAGGGTATCTCCGGCGCGTTCGACCTGACCGATCGTCATAACGGCACACGTATCGTCATCGAGATCAAGACCGGTTTCGATCCGCATGCGGTGCTCGTCCAGCTGTTCAAGCACACGCCGTTGCAGGACAACTTCGCCATGAATAACGTGGCGTTGGTGGACGGCCGTCCGCACACGATGGGCTTAAAAGAGATGCTGCAGGTATGGGTTGATCACCGTCGCGTGGTGATTCGCCGCCGTAGCGAATACCGCAAGAAGAAAGCCCTGGAACGCCTGCACCTGGTCGAGGGACTACTCCTGGCCATGCTGGACATCGACGAGGTGATCCAGGTGATCCGCACTTCGGATGATGCGGATGCCGCGAAGACCCGTTTGATGGCCGTATTCGATCTAGACGAGGTCCAGGCCCAGTACATTCTGGATCTGCGTCTGCGCCGATTGACCAAGATGAACCGCATCGAGCTTGAGGCCGAGCGTGACGATTTGAAGAAGCGCATCGAGGAGCTCACCCGCATTCTGGCCTCCGCCGAAGCGCTCGACCATGTGGTCACCAGCGAAATGGATGAGGCCGTCGACAAGTGGGGATCGCCGCGTCGCACCGTGCTGTTGGACGCCGATCCCGACGGCACGTTGATGCCGGTCGTGGCACAAGGTTCCGGCACTTCCGGAATTTCGAAATCCGCGCTGGAGGCTGTGAAGTCCGCCACCACCATTTCCTCCGCCGAGGCCGATGTGGCTGGCGGCGCGGCGGGCGGCCCGAAGAAAGCGGCAGATCG
>OBYW01000489.1_pt1 | contig 16808 bp, 15 predicted proteins | sample 1476841 | NCBI WGS metagenome assembly OBYW01 (sample SAMEA2580222, study PRJEB22360) | human gut metagenome | biome: human gut; feature: human-associated habitat; material: faeces | place: Denmark | collected 2008/2010
TGGTAGCCTTTGTCGTTGATTGAACTATTTACGTAACGGAGGACAAACATGGCAGCTGCACAGCCGCTCAAGATTCGCATGGTTGCCGGGCTTGGCAACCCTGGCGATGAGTATGCCGAGACCCGCCACAACGCAGGTTTCAAAGCAATCGACGAGTTGGCCCGTCAGGCCGGCGTCACGTACTGGAAAAACCAGGCAGGCGCCGAGGTCGCGCTCATCAATATCAACGATGCCGAGGAAGAGGGCGGCAAGCGCCAGATCGTACTGGTCAAGCCGCAGTCGTACATGAATACCTCGGGCGGCCCCATCTCCAAGCTCTGCCGCGAGTACAAGATCAAGGCCGAGGAGCTGCTCGTAATCCACGACGAGCTCGATATTCCCGCCGGCGACGTGCGTGTTAAGGTGGGCGGCGGCCATGCTGGCCACAACGGCCTGCGTTCCATCATCGACAAGATGGGCAGCCGCGACTTCAGCCGCATCCGCACCGGCATCGGCAACCCTCCCGGCAAGATGCCCGTCGCTGACTACGTGCTTAAGCAGCTGCGCGCCCGCGAGGCCGAGGATTTCCAGGACACCTGCACCCGCGCGGCCGACGCCGCCGGCCTGGCGATCGTGCACGGCGTGGTCTATGCCCGCGACCATGTCAACGGCGCCGCCTCCGCCAACGGCAAGCACTAAAACCTACCATTTAGGGACAGGTTTATTTTGGCAGGTTTTACCTGCGGAAACGTCACAGCGTCCGCGTCGCAATAAACCGCGCGCCGCCATACGCACATAGCACCCCAAAGGGGACCGGCCTCATCACAACCCGAGGCCGGCCCCCTTTGCCGTTTTACCCGATAAAACTGACCAAAATAAACCTGCCCCTATTTGGTAGGCCAAAGTGGATAAACCCTGCTCCCAACCGCCGAAGACACACGTAAGTGACATGTCCATGAGGGTATAATTTGCACCGTATGTCTGCACAACGCCTGTGCGCGTACGGTTTTATTCGGGCTACCGTCCATTTCCGTGGAGGCACGGTTCGGCGGCCCTAACAAGAGAGGGGTTCTATGTATAAGATCCTGGAGAAGACGCAGTTCTCGGAGAAGGTGTTCAAGTTCCGCATCGAGGCGCCTGCAATCGCCAAACATGCGCACGCTGGACAGTTCCTTATGGTTCGCGCCAACGAGACGGGCGAGCGCGTCCCGTTTACCCTGGCCGGCTGGAACGGTGACGAGGGCTGGGTCGAGTTCATCTTCATGGTGATCGGCAAGACCACCGAGATGCTGTCCACCTACGAGGCCGGCGAGTCGCTGCGCGACGTCGTGGGCCCGCTGGGCGTTCCCACCGAGATGGCCGAGGGCCCCTGCGCCGTCATTGGCGGCGGCGTCGGCCTGGCAATTGCCTTCCCGGTCGCCAAGCACCTGGTCGAGACCGGTCACGAGGTGCACGCCATCATGGGCGCCCGCACCAAGGACCTCCTGCTCATGGAGGACCAGTTCCGCGAGCTCCTCGACGAGGACCACATCCACATCACTACCGATGACGGTTCCTACGGCGAGCAGGGCGTTGTCACCGCTCCGCTGGAGCGCCTGCTGCAGGACAAGGCCGTGAGCCAGGTCTTCTGCGTCGGCCCTGTTCCGATGATGAAGTTCTCGACCCTCACCGCCCAGAAGTACGACACCCCCATCACCGCGTCGCTCAACCCCATCATGGTTGACGGCACCGGCATGTGCGGCTGCTGCCGCGTCGAGGTGGGCGGCGTGACCAAGTTCGCTTGCGTCGACGGCCCCGACTTCGATGCCACCCTGGTCGACTGGGATGACCTTCGTGCCCGCCAGGCCGCTTACCGTTCCGAAGAGGGCGAGTCCCTCAAGGCCTATGAGGAAAAGAGCTGCGCATGCCACTAGTTAACGGTCGTTTCGTTGCCGATATGAAGTCGCCCCGCACCCCCGATAACGAGGAGCCGGCTGCCGAACGCGCCTGCGACTTCCGCCCCGTCGACAAGGGCTTTACCGAGGAGATGGCGCTGGCCGAGGCCGAGCGCTGCCTCAACTGCAAGAAGCCGTTCTGTGTTGAGGGCTGCCCCGTCAACATCAACATCCCCCGCTTTATCGAGCAGATCCGCGCGAAGGACTTCGGCGGCGCCCTCGATACCATCCGCGAGGACTCCATGCTTCCCGCTATCTGCGGCCGCGTCTGCCCGCAGGAGAACCAGTGCGAGGGCAAGTGCATCCGTGGCAAGAAGTCCGAGCCCGTGGCCATCGGCCAGCTCGAGCGCTTCCTGGGTGACCGCCCCGAGCTCGCTTCCACGCCCAAGATGGCCCCCAAGAACGGCAAGAAGGTCGCCGTCGTCGGTTCCGGCCCGTCCGGCATCACCTGCGCCGGCGAGCTCGCCCGCAACGGCTTTGACGTCACCGTCTTCGAGGCCTTCTTCACCGGCGGCGGCGTGCTGGTCTACGGCATCCCCGAGTTCCGTCTGCCCAAGGCAGTCGTCAAGCGCGAGATTGACGGCCTGGAGGACATGGGCGTCAAGTTTGAGTACAACTCCGTCGTGGGCAACATGGCCACGGCCGAGGAGCTGTTCGAGCAGGGCTTCGACGCCATCTACGTGGCGACCGGCGCTGGCCTGCCCAAGTTCCTCAACGTCCCCGGCGAGAACCTGCCCAACGTCTTCTTCGCGAACGAGTACCTCACCCGCGTGAACCTGATGAAGGCCAACAAGTTCCCCGAGTACGACACCCCCACCAAGCACGGCAAGAACGTCGTCGTCTTTGGTGGCGGCAACGTGGCTATGGACGCCGTCCGTACCGCCAAGCGCCTGGGCGCCGAGCACGCCATCATCGCCTACCGTCGTACCGAGGACGAGATGCCCTGCCGTCGCGCCGAGCTGCACCATGCTAAGGCCGAGGGCGTCGAGGTTCTGCCGCTCGTCTCCCCGCTCGAGTTTGTCGCTGGCGAGGACGGCTCCGTGTGCGCCGTCAAGGTCCAGAAGATGGAGCTCGGCGAGCCTGACGAGTCCGGCCGTCGTCGCCCGGTGCCCATCGAGGGCGCCATCGAGGAGATCCCCTGCGACGTCGCGATCTCGGCTATCGGTACCAACGCCAACCCCTTCGCAAAGAAGATCGGCGGCAAGATGGAGCTCAACAAGTGGGGCTACATCGTTGCCGACGAGGAGACCGGCCAGACCACCGATCCCCGCATCTGGGCCGGCGGCGACATCGTCACCGGTGCCGCTACGGTCATTCTGGCGATGGGCGCCGGCAAGAAGGCCGCCGCTTCCATCACCAAGAGCCTGCTGGGCGAGTAATCGCCCGCAGCGCTAGCCACCAAACGGCAAAGTTCCCGTCGAGCACGCGCCCGGCGGGGACTTTTTCTATGCCGGCCGCCCGACCACCACAAAGGGGACAGGCACCTTTGTGGTGGTTTGGGGACTTGCCCGGTCGTTTTGTCTCAATCTGTAACACCTGGAGCCCGTCGAGTCTTGTAGTTGTTACAGATCGAGATATTGCGCCAGCCGCCTCCTCTTTATCTCAATCTGTAACAGTTAGAGCCCAAATTCCTCGCTAGGTGTTACAGATCGAGACGTTAGGTTGGCGGCCATTCGGTTCATCTAAATCTGTAACATCTAGGGCCGTTTTGGGCGGCCAAATGTTACAGATCGAGATTTTGCTGAAGCCGAGGATGGGCGCTGCCGCCAAAACCTAACGCTTGCGGTGCTTGGTCGCGGCGATGCCGGCCGCGGCAACGGTTGCGCCGGCGATTCCCAGGGCGGTGACCGTCATTACGGTGGTATCTCCCGTGGCCACCAGGGCAGCATCGCTCTTCTTGGCCGGCGCGGCTTTCTCAACCGTCTTGGTCGTGGCGGTTGTCGTGGCCGGTTTAGCCGCGGGTTTGGTCTCGGGCTTCACCTCGGGCTTGGTATCGGGCTTGACGTCAGGCTGCGGCGTCGGCTTGGGATCCGGCGTAGGCTGCGGATCGGGAGTCGGCGCGGCCTCGGGCGTAAACGTCAGATCGGTGTTGAGCCACAGGGTATAAATCCAACCAGTGTCGTCATCGGATACGCTATCCACGACCCGGTAGCCGCATTCCACGCCGTTGATCACCAGCTTGGTGTTGGGCGTAAAGTAGAAGCCGCGCGCCGACTTAAGGTAGATGCCGTAGCGATAGGTCACGCCAGGCTTAAAGGCATCGATGTGGTTCGTGATGTTCTGATCCCAGAACTCCTGAGAGTTCACTTCGCTGCCGTCGCTACCCGTCCAGTACTCACACTGAGGAAGGGAGTTGGAGCCCGTCGGAACATTCGCCGTAAAGACCGGCTTATCGCCTGCCTTGAAGGTGGTCGTGGCGCCGTTGATCTCGATAACGTCGATGGCCCGCCATTCGTCGATCGGCTGCTCGCACAGCATATTGTCGGCGTTTGGCGCGAAGACGCCGTTGACGGTCTTGATGTGGTGCACCCAATGACCGTTGACGTTCATTTCGCAGTCATCAGCCACGGTATTGTCGCCCTTGAGCCTCAACTCAACAGAGTACATGTAGAACTTGCCCTCTTCGAAGTGGTCAATCTTCTTCATGCCCGGCGTGTACTTTGCGGGGTCGGAATACCAGAAGGCAACGGGTACCGACTCCCCGGATTCCATATCGAGCTCCATCTCTTCCCAGCACTCATAGGCGATCTCATACTTATCGGCATCGGCGGCAGGAATCGTCGCGGTCGCACGCGGCGCCTCGCCGGGCGCGTAGTCGGTTTTCACATCGTTGACGTCCAGGTTATGGATGGCTTCGTTTTCTGACGCAACGAGCGTAATTTCGCTATTGATGACGTAGCGGAGGTAATAATCGTACCTGGTTTCGTTGAGGATAGTCGAGCTGCCTTCATAGTCAGTTCCGGTATACTCCAGTGCCGTGCCAATATAGAGAGCCTCATTGCGCGTGAGTCGATACGAGCCGCCTGCCGCGCCACCCGTAAAGGTCAGCGTCATCCTCATGTGATCGCCAACAGGCTCAAAGCGGGCCGTCACATCGGACATAGATGCGTCCTGGACTTCAGCCAGGGTGCCCGAAGCAGCATCGGCCCGGTAGTACTTGGTTTCGACAAGTTCGCAGAGCGGCTCATCCGGCATGCCGCCCTCAACATCGGGAAAATCATAGGTATACGACTGGCCCTTTTCGAGTGTGACATTGCTCGGAAGCACGCAGTCCGTGTAGTGGGGAACCACGGTCGTATTGACCCTAACGTCGCTGCCGCCAACAACATCGGTCACACCGCAGGGCATGATGGCGTTGCTCGCCGGTATGGCGGCGTTGTCGTCGCCAGAAGCGTTTTGCCCAGCGAGCGCCGCACCGCTAGACTCATTGGCGGCATCGGCTGGGATTGTCTGCTGAGGCTCAACGGTGCCTTGCGCCGTCGGAGCAGCATCGGTTGCAGGCGCGGTCGAAGCAGCTGGCGCGGTCGTTGGAGCCGTATCCTCCGCAACCGTCGGCGTCACCGGAGCTGCGGCAACCTCGTCCGCCGCAGCGACGGAATCGGCACATTCCGTCGCCAGTGCCACGCTCGGCAGCAGCAGCTGGCCGACCATAAGCGCACACGCGCCGGCGCAAGCTATTTTGGCACCCACACAACGCCAAGTACCGTGAGCCAGCGAGCAGGTGCGCTCACGCTGAGTTTGTTTATCGAAGTGCCTTCCGTTCATAACGGCCTCCTTGGTCGTAGGGACATACCACCACAAAGGTGCCTGCCCCCTTTGTGGTGGTCCTGTACCACCAAGATGTGCCAAATGACTCCGTATGCCTAGGTTCGTAGATGCGAACCCAGGCCTCTACCTGCGGTTTAATTCAAAATGATTTCGTTGTCGCCACACGCGTCCCAGGGACGCTACAATCGAGGACACGACTATTCCGTCCACCCAAAGGACCGTCCTTGAACCTGAGCAGGCCTAAAATCAACGCGCTTCTGGCACTCGCGCTCTTCACCTTCGTCTTCCTTGCCGCCGAGTTTCGCTTCGACGTCAACGTCGGGCTGCTCGCCGGTGCCGAACGCGTTGTAATCGCGCAGGGCTTTATTCTGGGTGCGAGCGTGCTCGGCTTTATCGGATATGCGCCGCTGCTCGGGCTCGCACAGCGCAAAGGCCGGCCTCAGGCAGTTGTCAGCGCCGCCGTCCCCATCGCCATCTTGGGGTTGACTCAGATTCAGTCCCCCACGAGCCCGCTTGCGCTCGAGATTCTGGGGTGCCTCGCATTCCTCGGACTCGGCCTGCTGGGCGCCGCCACTCACCACGCCTTTTCGTTGGCATTCCAGGATGACCCCAAGCTTGCCACCGGTGCGGGAGCAGCCTACGCCGCGGGCATCCTGATGCAGTTCGCCGTCAACCTGCTCAATTGCGGCGGTATCGCAGAGCTCATTGTCCTTGGCACAGCGACTATCGCCATCTCCGCCCTCATCGTCGTTCCCCAAAAGGCTGCTGAGAGCTCCTGCCCCGCCATCAATCCCTTTGCCGAGCCCTCACATGCCCTCGCCAAACAGGCATGCTGGAGCATTGCGCTCGTCATGGTTCTTGCCTGCTTGTTCTCGACCCTCGACAACGTTGTCACGCTCTCCAACGCCCACGGCACCATTGCCGTGCAGACCTGGCCGCGCCTCTTTTTGGCTGCAAGCGGCCTTGCCGCCGGTCTTATCTTTGATCTTGCCGAGCGCCGCTACATGGGACTTGTCATGTTCGGCATCGCCGTGCTCTCGACCATTTCCATCCTAGCCGTAGAGGCCGGGGCCGATCCCAACCTGGGCCTTATCGTCTTTTACCTGAGCTCGGGCTTTTTCGTCACGTTCTTCACCGCCACGTTTACTCAGCTGGCACCACGCATGCACGTGCCCGCCTTCTGGGCCGGCATGGGCCGTGCGGCCAATAATGTGTGCGCGTTCACCACGTCGGGCGTCTCGCTTGCGCTTGTGACCTCTGGCAATGTTTCTCTCATTATGATCGGTGCGCTCATGCTGCTTGTGGCGGCGAGTGTGGCGTTTGTAGCCGCGGGCCTGTTCCGCCTGCCCCAAACCGAGCAGGAGCGCGAACACCAGCAACGAGCCGAGAAAGCGCTCGCTGCGCCGAGTATCGAAGAGCAGCGCCAGGCCTTCACCGTCAATCACGCTCTCACCCCGCGCGAAGTCGACGTGCTCATAGCCGTGACCCAGGACGAACGCCCGCTCAAGCAGGTCGCCGAGGAACTCGGCATCTCGATGCGCATGGTACAGCGCCACCTGAGCTCTATCTACCAAAAGACCGACACGCAGACGCGCGCCGGTCTCACCAAAATCTTCCCCTCAGCTTAAAACAAAAACCACCACAAAGGCCCCCTTTGCGGTGGTTTGAGCGGAGCAGAAGGCCACTCTGCCAGTTTGTCTCAGTCTGTAACAGATAGGCCCCTAAAAGCAGGCTTATTGTTACAGATCGAGACAGTAAAGGGACACGAAGCGATCCTTCGCAGCAACGACCCTCTAGTAAAGCGATGCGACATATCGGCCAAAGCCTGGCAATGCAAACTCAAAACGTCCTTGTAGAGGCTCTTCAATTACCCCAGCCTCTACCAGACGCTTTTTATACGTTGAAATCGAACCGGAACTCTTCTTAAGCCTCGCTGCCAGCTCTTGCCTGGTCGTCGTCCCAACCGGATTCATTGCACGAAGAAATTCAAGGTCCCCTCGTGAAAGTTCCGCCGCTGTTGAAGCGAAAACTCGCGATTCCAGCTCCTCTTGCGCAAGTTTCGCGCCTCGTTCGACATCCTCAATAGAAACCTCGGAGGCTTGGCGCGAAGCATTCCATGCCCGATACCCCACCAACTGGAACATAAATGGAAAACCATCGATCGCCTTGGCAGCGAGGTCGATCGCCTCATCAGAAATCGTCTTGCCGCCGTCCTCAATCGTTAGTCGAAACGCTTCTTTTACCTCAGTCGGTGAAATTGATCCCAGCGAATGTTGAGCCGCGCGGCGAAGAAACGATGTCGATTTCCCCGTCAGCAGCGCCAGCACGCGAAACGGCAGCCCCGCCATAAGCAAAGCTACCTTTTTATTCTCGCTTACAAAGTGCTGGTAGGTAGTAACAAGCTCCGTCATTTGCGCAAACGATGCATCCACTTCGTCAACGGCGATAAGCACCCCGGTGTCAGTCGCTTCAAGCTGAGCAAACAAAGCGTTCATCTTAGTACGCCAGTTAGCGCCCTCAAATTCAACATCGATGTTTTCCCAGCTCATGCTTCCTACGGGGGCAATGCCAACACTGTTCACACGCCTAGAAGCGGGCTTTTCGATCAGATGGGCGGCTGATTCGCTGAGGCGCTGCAAAATGTCTTCGAGCATCCCCTCCGAGGCCGTCACATTCGCTGTAATCCAGCCCTCTTGCTGGGCGCGGTACGACAGATATGCCAAAAGCGCCGTTTTACCTGTACCACGCGCACCATAGAAAACCGAGCAAAGATTGGGATCGGAGTCGTCATTTTCAAACGCCAGCACCATATCATCGATGATTTGCTCACGACCGGCCATATACGCCGGTACACGTCCGAACATCGGCGTGAATGGATTTGCCTGCCTGTACGCCGTCGGTGCCGCCATAAAGCCCCCCTTTAACTCATATAACTTAATTATGCCCCTACTATCTATAATTTATTTGAGTATCTTTGAGTTTTTTGAGCATCCTTGAGTTCTTTGAGCGATCAGCCCCGGCAGAACCAGTTGACTTTCTCTACCTAAAACAAAAACCACCACAAAGGTGCATGTCCCCTTGTGGTGGTTTTTAATCGGCTAGCCTTCGAGCTGCGCCGCTTTGTAGCGGTAGGCAGCGGCGATGACGTCTTTACAGCCTTCGCGTCCCAACTTGGCGCGGTTGACAACGATATCCTTGCCGCTCGTCATCTTCCACTTGCCGGCGCTGTAGCGCTTATAGAACGCCTCGCGCGCCTTCTGCTGCTGCTTGACCAGCTTGGCGCCCTTCTTTTTGTTAAGGCCACGCTTCTTGCGCACAATCTCGACGCGGTCCTCAAAGGGTGCGGTCACCAACACGGCAATGTGGTTGGGGTTGTTACGCAACAGGTAATCGGACAGGCGACCTTCGATAATGCAGCTCTCGGTCTCACCCAGATCCAAAATCACCTGGCTCATCTTTTGGAACAACTTGTCCGAGTACGAGCGTGCATCGTAACGGTCGGGCAGAAACGCCATGTTCTCCACGGCCAGGCGCTCGTCGTAGGCGGCCATCTTATCGAGCGACTCGCCCGCGCGCAGCGACGCACGCACCAGCAGTTCGTTGTCGTACAGCGGAATCCCCAACTCGTCGGCAAGCATGCGACCAATCTCGTGGCCCTCGGCGCCAAAGTCGCGCGCGATGGTAATGACCACAGGATTCTTCTTGTTCTCCAGATCGCTCATCGCGATTCCTTTCTAACAAATGAGAAATAGGCAATTCCTGATTCCCATTTTGTCACTTAGACCGTCCTGGTTTCCCAAGTGCGGCAGATTGCCCCGAAAGAGGAGCGCCGCGTACTAAATGTACGCAAGCGACGATTGAGGGGCAAGGTGCCGTGCTTGGGGAAGCAGGACTATGCGGCCACGATACGGCGTTGATATGCCCTCACCAGCAGCGAGATACCAAAGTTGAGCACAAAGTACATCGCAAACACCAGGCCGTAGAGCATAAGAACCTGCGACAGGTCGATTGCATGGGCCATCACGACATTTGCCGTGTACATGAGCTCGGCCACGTTAATACCCGAAAGATATGAGCTGTCCTTAATGACGGTCGTGCACTGGCTAAACAGCGCCGGAATGATCGTCTTAAACGTCTGCGGCAGAATGATGTAGCGCATGGTGGCAAAGAAGCCGAAGCCCTGGCTCTGCGCCGCCTCAAACTGGCCGCGCGGAATCGAGTTGAGGCCGCCACGCACAATCTCGGCCATAACAGCGCTGGTAAACAGCGTAAAGGCGATGGTCGAAATCACAATGTCCAAACCCTGCACCGTAAAGTAGATAAACAGAATCCACAGCAGGTTCGGCGTGCAACGGAACAGCTCGATATAGGCGCTCACCAAAATACGGAACGGGCGGGGCGCATAGCTTTTAACGAGCGCCAGCACCGTACCAAAGATGAGCGAGAAAAAGATCGACAGCGCCGAGATCTCGATCGTCTTAACAAAGCCGCCCAAGATGTAGAGCAGGTTGGTCGCGTTGAAGATTTCCATGCGCTAGGCCTCCTCTACGTTGTCGAGTCCCAGCTCGGCCAGGCTCACGCCGCGCGGACGCTCCTTGGAGCGGCGCTCGAGCCACTGCACCAGCATGGCGAGCGGAAAGCAGATGATGAAGTACATAAGGCAGCAGACGATGTATCCCTGCAGGTAACCGTACAGACTCACAAAGTTGTCGGAACGGTACATAAGGTCGCCGCCGGCCACAAGCGCCAGCACCGACGTGTTCTTGACCAGGTTGAGCGCCTGGTTACACAGCGGCGGCAGAATGATCTTGAATGTCTGGGGCAACACGATGTACCAGTACGCCTGCGCACGGGTAAAGCCCTGGCTCTGGGCCGCCTCCATCTGACCGCGCGGAACCGCCTCGATACCAGTGCGGATAACCTCCGAAATGTAGGCCGCGTGATACAGGCCCACACCCAAGAAGCCCAGCACGAACGGCGCGATGCGCACCGGCTGGTCGGCACCGGTTATGGCCTGCAAAAACTGCGGACCGGCCATGTACATAAAGAGCACCTGTACGGGCAACGGGGTGTTCTGGTAAAACTCCACGTACACGCGGCTTATGGCGCGCAGTACGCGCGAGCGAGTGGTAGAGAACACGCCCAGCAACGTGCCCAGCACCAGCGACAGCAGCAGACCGGCAACGACCACCTGCAGCGTCACGCCAAAGCCCTCCCAGAAGGGCCCCATGTTTTGAAATGTCGTCGACCAACGGTCGGCGTCAAATAATCCTTCGAGCATTTGATTCCTTCCTTGGACGATGCGCCTATACAAGACCCCAGGTCTTGACCTCTTGGTCGAGCCAGCCATCGGCCAGGCGATCGCAAATCACCTGATCGACCACGGCCGAAAGGTCGCAGCCCTTCTTGGTCGCCACGCCGTAGCCCTGCTCGCCAAACTTGACCTCGGGCTGCAGCAGCTCAACGGTCTCGTTCATGTAACCGGCCAGCGTGGAGCGGTCCATGGCAAAGACGTCGATATTGCCGGCGTCGAGCGAACTCTTGATGATGGGGTAGCCGCTAAAGGCCCTAAACTCGGGCTTGCAGCTAAAGCCGTTGTCCTTGATCATCTGCTCGATCAGGCCCTGCGTGGTGGCGCCCTGGCTCACACCAATGACCTTGCCGTCCAGGTCCTCAATCGAGGTAAAGCCCGAACGCTTCTTGACCATGAGTCCCACGTAGTCGGTGCGGTACGGCGTCGAGAAATCCCAGCTCTTCTTGCGCTCGTCGGTGATGGTGTAGGTCGCCGCGACCACGTCGAGTTGGCCGTTATCGATCAGTGGGCCGCGCGTCTTGGGCGTTACATCGGTAAACTCGACAAGCTCCTGGGCGCGGGCCTCCTTGTAGCTCACGCCAAAGACGGCAGCGGCAATCTGGTAGCACAAATCGACTTCCATGCCCTCAAAGCGGCCCTTGGCGGTGTCGTAATAGCCATAGCCGGGAACGTCCTTCTTAACGCCGGCATTCAGATGGCCACGCGACTTGATGGCCGCAAGCTTGGACCCCTTGTCGGAGCCCTCGCCGCTGGTGGAGTTGCCGCAACCGGTAAGCGCGGTCCCCGTCAGCGCAAGCATGCCGGCGCCAGCCAGCTGCAAAAAGTGACGGCGCGACACGGCCGTCCTCGTCATATCCGTCATGTCCATCACCGCGCCTAGTGCAGAATCTTGGACAGGAACTCGCGGCAGCGCGGGTTCTCGGGGTTATCGAAGAAGTGCTCGGGCGTGCCCTCCTCCAGAATGCGGCCGTCCTCCATAAAGATGACGCGGTCGGCCACCTGACGCGCAAAGCCCATCTCGTGCGTCACGCAGATCATGGTGATGTCCTCCTGCGCGAGCTCAATCATAACGTCCAGAACCTCCTGGACCATCTCGGGGTCGAGCGCCGAGGTCGGCTCGTCAAACAGGATGATGGGCTGCTTGGTGCACAGGGCACGGGCGATGGCGATGCGCTGCTGCTGACCGCCCGAGAGGTTCTGCGGATACTCGCCTGCCTTATGCGCCATGCCGACGCGTTTGAGCGCGGCGATGGCAATCTCGGTCGCCTCCTCCTTGCTCTTCTTTTGCAGCTTGATGGGCGCGAGCGTCAGGTTGCCCAGCACCGTCATGTTGGGATACAGGTTGAACTGCTGAAACACCATGGAGCTGTACTTACGAGCCATCTCCAGGTGATTCTTTTTGGTGAGCGGCGTACCGTCGATGATGACCTCGCCCGACGTGGGCTCCTCCAGATAATCGACGCAACGGATGAGCGTCGACTTACCCGAGCCGGAAGGCCCGATCATTACGAGCTTCTCGCCGCGCTTGACGGTGAGGTTGATATCTTTGAGCACATGCAGGTCGCCAAAGTACTTGTTGAGATGCTTGATCTCGATCATGTCTGCCATGAATGTCCCTTCCCTGCGTTTACACGAGTTGCACTATTGTACGGAAAGAACCACGTTTCCGCAGCCCACGCTACATCCCCGTAAAGAACCCGCAACCTTCCACCCACTCATTGGGCACTCATTGGGGACAGGCTTAAATGAGTACCCGCTCATTGGGCACTCATTTAAGCCTGTCCCCAATGAGTGCCCAGCCCAGCAAAAGGGGCGCGACCATGACGGCCACGCCCCTCAAGACCCGAAAAAATACAACCGCCCTTGTTGAGCATAAGTCAGCGAAAACCCGTACACGCGAGCAAGGTGACGTGAAATGAAAGGGCGCAGACCTTATGGTCGCGCCCTTGAAATTGAACGTCAGATTGCCGCGTGTACGGGTTTGCAGCGTCGAGCCGTTACGCGGTTTGGTAAAACCGCGTAACAAATTACGCGAGTTTGGCACCGACGATCTTTGCTGCTGCCGGCTTATCGAAGTTACCGCCAGTGGCCTTACCCAGAGCGCCCATGACCTGGCCCATCTGCTTCTTAGAGGTCGCGCCCAGCTCGGCGATAACCTGCTCGATCAGGGCCTCGAGCTCCTCGCCCGAAACCTGCGCGGGCAGCAGGCTCTCCAGAATCTTGACCTGCTCGGTCAGGTTGTCGGTACGCTCCTGGTCGGTACCGGCCTTAATGGACATCTCCAGCGTCTCGCTCGTCTGCTTAATCAGACGCTTGATCATGCTGTTGACGTCTTCCTCGGTCACATCACGACGCTCGTTGACCTCGATGTTCTTCACCTCGGCCTTAACCTGGCGAATGATGGACAGGCGAACCTTGTCCTTAGCCTTCATGGCCGCGATCATTTCCTTCTGCAGCTCTTCGTTGGTCATCTGCAAATCCTCCTCAATAGTGCGGGCGGCACTCACACGAGCGCCGCCCCATGATTACTTAGTCGTCGACGAATCGTCGGTCGAACTCTTGGTGACGCCCTTCAGGCTGACGTTGTACGGCACGTCCTTGGGCATGGGGTTAACGGTGATGTCGGCGTCCTTCTTGTACTGCTCCAGCCACTCGCTGTACGCGGTGCTTGCCGCCTGCGTCTTCACCACGTTGGAGACGTACTTCTTGATGTCCTTGGGCACCTGCTTAATGTCATCGACCTGATTATCGACATGGAAGTAGTCGGTGCACTTGATGATGTGATAACCATAGGTCGACTCGACGACGTCGCTCACATCGCCCTTGTTGAGCCCCTCGAGCGCCGCCTGGTAGCTGTCGACGAAGGTGGTGAGCTTGTCCCAGCCCACATCGCCCTTCTTCTCCTTGGAGCCGGTGTCGTCGGAATACTGCTCCACGGCATCCTCAAAGCTCAGCTCGCCGGAGTTGATCTTGTCCAGGCACTCCTGCGCCTTGGCCTTGGCGGCAGCCTTGTCCTCGTCGGATGCGTCGGAATCGACCTTGATCAGGATATTCGACGAACGACGGGCATCGTTGTAGTTGGACAGGTTCTCATTGATGTAATCGACAATCTCGCTGTCCTTGGGCTTGCTGGTGGGTGCCACGGCATCCTTGAGCTTCTGCTGCGCCAGGCTCTCCTTGAGCGAATCCTTGTAGGTGTCCTCGGTGTAGCCGTAGGTCTTAAGCGTCTTCTTAAAGGTCTTGGCGCCGCCCGCGCTCTTACACGCGTCCTTCCAAGCCTTCTCGACCTCCTTGTCCGACACCGTCACGCCGTTTTCCTTCTGCGCCTGCTGAAGCAGAATCTGCTGCGCGTAGGAGTCGATGAGCTGCTTGCGGTACTTCTTGGGTGTGAGGTCGTTGTCGACCAGGTACTGTGCCCAGTCCTTGTCCTTGGTGTAGCCGTAGGACGTGCGCATGCTCATGATCTGCTTGGTCACGGTGTCCTCGGTGAGGTTGGTGCCGTTGATGGTAGCAGCCACGCCACCAGTAAGCTTATAGCCCGAGCTGGCGCTTTCGGTCTGCGACATCAGGCCGGAGCACGCCATGGCCGAGACGGAAAGCAGCATCGCCAGCACGCCGATGACCACCAGGACAATCTTGACGGTCTTGGACACATAGGTCTTGCGCTGCTTCTTACGAGAGCTGGAGGCGGCGCGGGACCGCTGCTCGGGCGTCGGCGCGGCCTCGGGGTTCTTTTTCTTGTTTGCCATGTTTGGCCTTTCGCATCACGAATCGAACAAACGCCATTGTGTCACAACGCAGCCCCCGCGGCACACCTGGTGCATGGGGGACAGGTTAATCTGCACCATTTTGGTGCAAAGGGGACAAGTCTGGCAGTTGGCAGTTGGGAACGTTCCTTTTCTGCCGGCAGTTAGGGACAGTCCCCAAGTGCCGGCTTAGCTCCACCTTAGAAGTGGCGACGGATGGCGTCGACCATGCCCTGCGGCGTGGTTTGGCCAAGCACATCGGCTGCAGCGTCGGTGTCCATAAAGATATTCATGAGTGCCTGAAGCGCCTCGACCTGACCGCCCGGCTCGGCAATGCCCAGGTTGATGATGATCTGCGCCGGCACCGGGGCGCCCATGCCCGCCATCGCGTTGAACGTCACAGGTGTGACGGGCTTTACCACCGCGATATAGGGCTTGGCCACAAATCCCGGATCGGTATGCGGAATGGCGATGTTTGCCGCCGGCATGGCGAGACCCGTGGGATAGGCGTCCTCGCGCGTGCGGACGGCATTGAGCCAACCCTCGCCAATGTAGCCGCGCAGGGCAAGCTCACCCTCGAGCCGCGCAAACACCTCACCCGGCGTCGCGCACTCCCAATCAAAAAACACCAGCTCAGGCGTAAACAGCGCTTCGTTATCCGCCATGCGCTCACCTCTCTCACCTAGTCACCTGGGACGTTCTTAAACGACTAGTCATTCAAGAACGTCCCCAATGACTACCAATGACTACCTAAAACAAAGGGTGGCCACTTGCGCCTTGGCGCCAATGACCACCCTGACTACTCGGCTAAATTGTACTGTGTGCCACTAGCCGCGAGGCGCATCAATTGCGACCTTGCCGCTCTCCAGCACGTGGACGCGGCCGTCGGCGAGCATTTGCACGACCTCGGGATACAGCACGTGCTCAATCGCGTGGATATGCTCCTCGAGCGTGTCGACGTCCCAGCCCTCCTCGACAGCCAGCGCGCGCTGGGCGATGATGGGGCCGTTGTCGTAGATCTCGTTGGCAAAGTGCACGGTCACGCCGGTCACCTTGACGCCGCGAGCAAACGCATCGTCAATCGCATGGGCACCGGTAAAGCTCGGCAGCAGCGCCGGATGTAGGTTGACCACGCGATTGGGAAACGCTGCCAGCAGCGGCGTGTGCACCATGCGCATGTAGCCGGCCATCACCACATATTCGCAGCCACGCTCGAGCAGCTCGTGCGCGATGATCTCGTCAGCCGCGATGGGGTCGGCATAGACATCCTTGGACAGCGTGAGTGTCTGGATGCCCGCGCGCTCGGCACGCTGCAGGCCCTTGGCCGAAGGACGGCTCGACACCACAAGCTCAATCGAGGCGTTGAGCTTGCCGGCGGCAATCAGGTCGATCAGCGCCTGCAGGTTGGTACCCGAACCGCTGATAAGCACGCCGATCTTAAGCGGCTCAGCCGTATCGGTACCGGTCGGACGGGTATAGGGCACAAAGCCCAGGCCCTCGGCAGCAGCCATCTGCTCGTTAGCGCTCATCGGAGTACACGACCTTACCGGAGCCCTCGACGCACTCTCCCACGCGGAACGGCTTCTCGCCTAGCGCGACCAGAGCCTCGGTCACGACAGCCTCGTCCTCGGGGGCGACGATCAGGCACAGGCCGACACCCATGTTGAAGGTCTTGCATGCCTCGTTGGGCGCGAGCTCGGCCTGACGCGACACATAGGTGATGACGGGCGGAACATCCCAGCCCATCTCGGCGCCATTACGGGTGACCACGGCGTCGACGTCGTCGGCAAGCGCGCGGTTGAGGTTCTCGGTGATGCCGCCGCCAGTGATGTGGGCGATGGCGTGCACCGGAGCGCCACCGCGCAGCAGCTCAAGAATCGGCTTCACATAAATACGCGTGGGGGCCAGCAGGGCGTCGGCCAGCGATGCGCCGCCGAGCTCCTCGAGCGGGCGGTTCAGCTCCTCGGCCTTAGCGGCGGCCTCGGGCGTGCCCGGCTTGATGCCGTCGACGCCGATGACCTTGCGCACGAGCGAGTAGCCGTTGGAGTGCACGCCGGTGGAGGGCAG
>OBYW01000493.1_pt1 | contig 16672 bp, 13 predicted proteins | sample 1476841 | NCBI WGS metagenome assembly OBYW01 (sample SAMEA2580222, study PRJEB22360) | human gut metagenome | biome: human gut; feature: human-associated habitat; material: faeces | place: Denmark | collected 2008/2010
CTCGCGGCCTCCCCCTTCTTTGTTTAGGGGAAAATTGGGGCACTTGATCGCTTGATCCTTCTGTTCTGTGGAATGGGGTTTATCGTCGAGATGATCAGTCGCGTCTCTTGAAGTTGCAGGCTGCTTCCAATTGCTTCTATTTGTTGTCGGGTGTTGCCGGAGCACCTCATCGATTTCGATGACGAGTGAAATGGATCTACAACATTTGAACTCCAGTGAGGCTTACCGTGTCTTCGCGGTATCCGATTCAGGCTTATGTTGCAACGGGGGGCCCTATCGTTATCTGATAGGGCCCCCGTCGTTATTTAAGGTAGTAGGAATAAGCAAAATCGTTTCTAGTGTTCAATAGCATGTGACTCTTCCTTATTGGGGTATAAGGTCAGTACTTTTACATCAGACAGCAAGATCGCCGAGGTCATACGGTCTGTCTGTGATTTATGACCGCCCATACGACCCTTGTTATTCCCGGGGCCACCTAGTTCATTTGTGAACAAAATATGGAGTGCTGGATTCCCGCCCGCGGGGGCCCTCCGGTCTGGCAATATATCTCCTTGCCGCGCGGGCCGGTCGAACCGGATCAGCCGCAGAGCGTGCACCTTGAGAACCGGATACTGCGAGGATGGACACACCAGTTGTGTCGCATCCGGGCAGACATCGAACCATTTGAAATGGTCTAACTTGGATTTGTTTTTCGCAAGGCCGCCGAGAGGCGGCCCCGAGAAATTCCTTTTCCTATACTAGAACCATATGAATCGAACGGAACCGATCAGCGAATGACTGAGAGGACCGGACGGGCTCGAAGCCCAGATATTTTGGACGGAGAGTTCGATCCTGGCTCAGGATGAACGCTGGCGGCGCGCCTAACACATGCAAGTCGAACGGCACCCCTCTCCGGAGGGAAGCGAGTGGCGAACGGCTGAGTAACACGTGGAGAACCTGCCCCCTCCCCCGGGATAGCCGCCCGAAAGGACGGGTAATACCGGATACCCCGGGGTGCCGCATGGCACCCCGGCTAAAGCCCCGACGGGAGGGGATGGCTCCGCGGCCCATCAGGTAGACGGCGGGGTGACGGCCCACCGTGCCGACAACGGGTAGCCGGGTTGAGAGACCGACCGGCCAGATTGGGACTGAGACACGGCCCAGACTCCTACGGGAGGCAGCAGTGGGGAATCTTGCGCAATGGGGGGAACCCTGACGCAGCGACGCCGCGTGCGGGACGGAGGCCTTCGGGTCGTAAACCGCTTTCAGCAGGGAAGAGTCAAGACTGTACCTGCAGAAGAAGCCCCGGCTAACTACGTGCCAGCAGCCGCGGTAATACGTAGGGGGCGAGCGTTATCCGGATTCATTGGGCGTAAAGCGCGCGTAGGCGGCCCGGCAGGCCGGGGGTCGAAGCGGGGGGCTCAACCCCCCGAAGCCCCCGGAACCTCCGCGGCTTGGGTCCGGTAGGGGAGGGTGGAACACCCGGTGTAGCGGTGGAATGCGCAGATATCGGGTGGAACACCGGTGGCGAAGGCGGCCCTCTGGGCCGAGACCGACGCTGAGGCGCGAAAGCTGGGGGAGCGAACAGGATTAGATACCCTGGTAGTCCCAGCCGTAAACGATGGACGCTAGGTGTGGGGGGACGATCCCCCCGTGCCGCAGCCAACGCATTAAGCGTCCCGCCTGGGGAGTACGGCCGCAAGGCTAAAACTCAAAGGAATTGACGGGGGCCCGCACAAGCAGCGGAGCATGTGGCTTAATTCGAAGCAACGCGAAGAACCTTACCAGGGCTTGACATATGGGTGAAGCGGGGGAGACCCCGTGGCCGAGAGGAGCCCATACAGGTGGTGCATGGCTGTCGTCAGCTCGTGTCGTGAGATGTTGGGTTAAGTCCCGCAACGAGCGCAACCCCCGCCGCGTGTTGCCATCGGGTGATGCCGGGAACCCACGCGGGACCGCCGCCGTCAAGGCGGAGGAGGGCGGGGACGACGTCAAGTCATCATGCCCCTTATGCCCTGGGCTGCACACGTGCTACAATGGCCGGTACAGAGGGATGCCACCCCGCGAGGGGGAGCGGATCCCGGAAAGCCGGCCCCAGTTCGGATTGGGGGCTGCAACCCGCCCCCATGAAGTCGGAGTTGCTAGTAATCGCGGATCAGCATGCCGCGGTGAATGCGTTCCCGGGCCTTGTACACACCGCCCGTCACACCACCCGAGTCGTCTGCACCCGAAGTCGCCGGCCCAACCGTCAAGGGGGGAGGCGCCGAAGGTGTGGAGGGTGAGGGGGGGGAAGTCGTAACAAGGTAGCCGTACCGGAAGGTGCGGCTGGATCACCTCCTTTCTAGGGAGATACGTTCTTAGAGAGACAAACTTTAACTCGAATAGAGGGCAGGAGCCCGTCCGGTAGATGTCCGCCACGGATAAGTCCCCGCAGCACCCGGTCCCCGGGGTCGCACCCGCGTACCTTGAGAGCCGCATAGCGATAGGAGAGAGATGGAAGATCCAATTCTTCCAGACTCGATTCTTTTCTGCGATTAAATCAAAGAATGATAGCAATCATTCATCCGATCCAAACAAGAAGAATTCACTTATAAATGAGTGAGGAGCATCTGATCGCGAGCACAGTGAAACAGACTGTGCCGCGGTATGAGATACCCGAATTGCGACATACGAGCGCTATTCATGATATCGATTAATTAATTTTAGCGACACGTGGATATCCCGCGGGCCCGATGCGGTCCCGCAAGATACCACGGGCGCACGGCGGATGCCTTGGCACAGGGAGCCGATGAAGGACGCGGCAAGCTGCGATAATCCCCGGCGAGGAGCACACATCCTTCGACCCGGGGGTCTCCGAATGGGCGAACCCATGCACAGCAGTGTGCATATCCCCCCGCTGAACACATAGGCGGGGGGAGGACAACCCGGGGAACTGAAACATCTAAGTACCCGGAGGAGAGGAAATCAATCTCGAGACTCCCCGAGTAGCGGCGAGCGAAAGGGGACCGATGGCCAAACCGTCGAGCGGGCGTACCCGGCAGGGGTTCCGCCGACGGGGTTGCAGGGCCGCGCATCCGGGGGCTGCCGCCCCCGGGCGCAGGTCCGGCTGGGGAGCGGAACGGCATGGGAGGGCCGGCCGCAGCGGGTGACAGCCCCGTACGCGAACCCAGACCGGACGGCGCGACGCGGTCCCTGAGTAGGGCCGGGCACGTGAAACCCGGTCCGAACCTGGGTGGACCACCATCCAAGCCTGAGTACTACCCTGTGACCGATAGCGCACCAGTACCGTGAGGGAAAGGTGAAAAGCACCCCGGGAGGGGAGTGAAACAGTACCTGAAACCGTGCGCCCACGAGCAGTCGGAGCACCTTTATGGTGTGACGGCGTGCCTTTTGTAGAATGAGCCAGCGAGTCGCTGGCGCGGGGCGAGGTTAACCGAAAGGGAGCCGGAGCGAAAGCGAGCCTTAACAGGGCGACTTGAGTCCCGCGCCGCGGACGCGAAGCCGGGTGAGCTATCCGTGGGCAGGCTGAAGCGGGGGTAAGACCCCGTGGAGGGCCGAACGCACGTCGGTTGAAAACGGCGGCGATGACCTGCGGATAGGGGTGAAAGGCCAATCAAACCCGGAGATATCTCGTTCTCCCCGAAATAGCTTTAGGGCTAGCGTCGCGCGTTCACCGCCGGAGGTAGAGCACCGGATGGACGAGGGGGCTTCGCCGCCTACCGAATCCAACCGAACTCCGAATGCCGGCGGCCCAGAGCGCGGCAGTCAGAGCATGTGGGCTAAGCTGTGTGCTCGAGAGGGAAACAGCCCGGACCGCCCGCTAAGGTCCCCAAGTTCCAGCCGAGTGGCAAAGGATGTGCGTCCGCCCAGACAACCAGGATGTTGGCTTAGAAGCAGCCATCCATTCAAAGAGTGCGTAACAGCTCACTGGTCGAGTGGACATGCGCCGACAATACACGGGGCTAAGCTGGACACCGAAGCGGCGGGATTTTGATTTACAGAATCGGTAGGGGAGCTTCCCATGGGCGGAGAAGCCGGAGGGCGACCGACGGTGGAGCGCATGGGAGTGAGAATGCTGGCATGAGTAGCGAGAGACGAGAGAGTAACTCGTCCGCCGTGAACCCGAGGTTTCCTGGGCAAGGCTAATCCTCCCAGGGTCAGTCGGGGGCTAAGGCGAGGCCGGGAGGCGTAGCCGACGCGCAGCAGGCAGACATTCCTGCACCGCGCACGCGGCGCTACGACCGACGGGGCGACGGATGGGGGTGGCTCGGCGGGGTTCTGGACGTCCCCGTGATGGAGCGCGGCCCGCGGACCAGGGAAATCCGGTCCGCAGAAGGGCGAGGCTCCGGACGAAGCACTTAAGCGAAGCGAGTGAGCCCGAGGTCCCTAGAAAAACCCCTAGGCAGGCGCGTGCGCGCCCGTACCGCAAACCGACACAGGTGGGTGGGTAGAACATACCGAGGCGATCGGGTCAACCATGGTCAAGGAACTCGGCACAATGGCCCCGTAACTTCGGGAGAAGGGGTGCCCGCGCGTACGTGAACGGACTTGCTCCGGGAGCGGAGGCGGGCCGCAGTGGAGAGGCCCAAGCGACTGTTTACCAAAAACACAGGACTCTGCAGAAGCCGCAAGGCGACGTATAGGGTCTGACGCCTGCCCGGTGCCGGAAGGTCACGCGGAGGAGTTAGCGCATCGCGCGAAGCCCCGAAGCCAAGCCCCGGTAAACGGCGGCCGTAACTATAACGGTCCTAAGGTAGCGAAATTCCTTGTCGGGTAAGTTCCGACCTGCACGAAAGGCGCAACGACTTGGGCGCTGTCTCGACCATGGACCCGGTGAAATTGCACTGGTCGTGAAGATGCGACTTACCCGCGGAAGGACGGAAAGACCCCGTGAACCTTCACTGCAGCTTGGCATTGGCCGCTGGTCCCGCGTGTAGAGGATAGGCAGGAGGCTAAGATCCGGAGGCGCCAGCCCCCGGGGAGCCGCCCTTGGAATACTGCCCTCGCGCGACCGGCGTCCTAACCCGAGGCCGTCAACCGGCTCGGGGACCGTGCCAGGCGGGCAGTTTGACTGGGGCGGTCGCCTCCTAAAGGGTAACGGAGGCGCGCGAAGGTCCGCTCGGGACGGTCGGCAACCGTCCTTTTGAATGCAAGAGTACAAGCGGGCTTGACTGCGAGGCCCACAAGCCGAGCAGGTGCGAAAGCAGGCTCTAGTGATCCGGCGGCCCCGAGTGGGTGGGCCGTCGCTCAACGGATAAAAGGTACTCCGGGGATAACAGGCTGATCTTGCCCAAGAGTCCACATCGACGGCAAGGTTTGGCACCTCGATGTCGGCTCATCGCATCCTGGGGCTGGAGCAGGTCCCAAGGGTACGGCTGTTCGCCGTTTAAAGCGGTACGCGAGCTGGGTTCAGAACGTCGTGAGACAGTTCGGTCCCTATCCTCCGTGGGCGCAGGAGAATCGATGGAGGCTGCCCCCAGTACGAGAGGACCGGGGTGGACGCACCTCCGGTGAACCGGTTGTCGACCAACGGCACGGCCGGGTAGCCGCGTGCGGCGCGGATAACCGCTGAAGGCATCTAAGCGGGAAGCCGTTCCAGGGATTAGTTCTCCTTCCGGTAAGGGCCCAGGTAGACTACCTGGTCGATAGACGGCAGGTGCAAGGCTGGCGACAGCCTCAGCCGAGCCGCACTAATCGCCCGAGCTCTTCCGGAACCGCACCTCGCGGCCCGCGGGACCCAGCGCTCGAAAGCGCGGTCCGGGCACGAGGATGCCCCCGAGTCACTCCTCCTATACGCCATGCGGCCCCCAGGGCACGCAGATATCGACCCAGGACACCGAAGATACGGTGGGCGCCGCCCACCGGTCAGCGGCCAGAGCATGGGGGGCACGCCCGGTCCCGTTCCGAACCCGGAAGCTAAGCCCCATCGCGCCGAGAGTACTGCGGGGTCAGCCCGTGGGAGGCCAGGGCGCCGCTGACCGGTGGACGGCACCGAGCCGTCATCCGAAACTGAAGAAGGGGGAGGCCTCGCGGCCTCCCCCTTTTTTGCGCTAAGACTTCACAATATAGTTGCATTTCACCCTTAACCCGGTTGGGCTTATGGGTAATGGGCTTTTATTTAAAGACAATAAATCGAATCACAAGGGCAACTGCTATGACCACAATGATCAAAAGTAGGAATTGGAGTCGATGCTGCTTACGTCGTTTGCTTGATGAAACGAAAATCGTTTTCCCTTGTTTTGGCGTCTCGAGATAACGAGCCGAATGCGTTAAGGTTTGCTTAGGTCGAGGACCTCTTTGCTGCCGAGTTATGGGCGCTTTCGTCGGGTTGTCATTGATCGCGCTGTTTTTTGATAACGGTGCATCTTTCAGATATACGGGATCGCTCGATGCGACGCCCATGTGCTTACGTCCCGTCTGGGCATCCTCGAGCGTTTGATATCGATTTCTCGTCACATACTCGGGCTCTGGATCATTAATGGGCTCTTGTGAGATGTGGGGGCGATGGAACCGTGGCGGCTGCGTGGAAGTATCTTCCCCCTGCGTCGGCATAAACATATTGTTCTGGTTTTGGTCGTCCATGATGCCCTTAACTCGTTTCCAGCAACGTATACGCGCTCATTGTAAGCCCCTTGTTATTTGTAGCTGTGGACATACTCGTTATTTAAGCTCTGGTTCAAAGAACCTTAACCTTCCTAAAACCTAAGTCATACGCACTTAGATATGCTTATAGTAGTGGACTCAAAAAACTTTATAGTCGATGTATATATGAGCACCGGGTGGGCATATATAAGAGCGTCAAAAGAAGTCCCAGTCACCTAGAACATGACTCGGCAGTCCTATAAAGGAGTGGTAAACATGGCAAGCATGGTTCCTTATCGTTCGGTTTTTGGCGTTCGTCCCTCTGCAAGCTCGCTGTTCGATCTGTTTGATGATATGAGTGACCTGGCGAACAACTCGATTGCCTCTAAGGCGTTCCCCGTTGACGTTGAGGATAAGGGCGATGGCTATGAGGTCAAGGCTTATCTGACCGGCGTCGCCAAGGACGATATCGATGTCGAGCTTAACGAGGGCCGTCTGTCCATTAGCGTGAATGTCGAGGAAGACGAGGAGAACGAGGGCAAGAACTTCCTGCAGAAGGAGTTCAGCTCGTACAGCGCGACCCGTGGCGTGTATCTTAAGGACGCTTCGAGCGAGGGCCTCTCGGCTAAGTACGCTGACGGCATCCTGACCGTTACGGTTCCCAAGATCGTCGAGAAGAAGAACGTTACGAAGATCTCCATCGACTAACTTCGTTGGTGTTCCGCGCTATTAAGAGATAACAAAAGGGGCCGGGAAGCGATTCCCGGCCCCTTTTGCTGTCTAGGACAGTCTATTGAATGGTTGTTGGCCGATGCTGGCTTGCGGGGCGTATCGAGAGTTTTCGCAACCCTTGGAGAAGGGTGGCGGAGCTGCCGACCTCGTCATCCAGGGTTGCGGCTAGAGCTTTGGCATAGCTTTTGACGGTAAGGCTCGGACGATTGTTATCTTGGCTGATATGCATGGCAATGAGCTGTTCGGTGCGATCGGTAACAAGCTCGCGCGCGGCTTCGGCGGCTTGGTCGTTGGAGAGGTGTCCCCTTGCAGACAGGATGCGCTCCTGAAGAAAGCGTGGATATTCTCCCTCGCGCAGCATGGTCACATCGTGGTTGCTTTCGAGCGCGAGGACTCGACAATCTTTGAGGGTGTTCATGGCCCGGCTCGATAGCTCTCCGGTGTCGGTGGCAAAGCCGATGGAATCATCGAGTGCGTCGAATCGATAGCCGACTGGATTGATGACATCGTGTGATGTTGAGTAGGTTTGCACGTGGATGCCGGCAATGGATAGGGTGTCACCGGGATCGAATTCCTCGACAGGCAGATGCGAAAGATTTTCTTTGCTCGAAAGTGTGCCCCTGCTGGCAAAGATGGGGCCGTGCCAGTGCTTGCACCAGACATCGAGACCCTTGATGTGATCGCTATGCTCATGAGTAATGAGAAGAGCCGAGACGTTGTCTGCCGAGAGCCCCAGTTCTGCCATGCGCTTTAATGTCTCGCGGCGAGAAAGACCGTTGTCAATCATGATGAGCCCTCGGGGGCCTTCGATGAGTGCGCAGTTGCCTTTTGAGCCGCTGCCAAGGATATGAAGGTGCAGACGAGACATAAGATTCCAAAGGATACAATGGGTGCGAACGAATAGAGGAGGAAGCAAATGCCAACGGTATCTCAGCATTATGGACACCATGCTGCGTCGTGGGCCGATGATAAAGCCCTGGCAACGCGGCAGACGGCTGCCCCCGTGGTGCTCATGGTATCAGGTGGTGCGGACTCGACGGCTTTGCTCCTTATGGCGTGCACATCAAAGTTGGATATTCTGGATGGGCGTGGTGTAGCCCCCATCGCGCGTGAGCGACTGCACGTGCTGCACGTGAACCATCATCTGCGCGGCGAGGCATCCGACGGCGACGAGGCCTTCGTGCGCGGCCTATGCGCACAATATGGCTTGCCGCTGTGTGTTGAGCATGCCTATTTTGATGATGAATCGGGCAATATCGAGGCGGCTGCCCGCGAGGTGCGCTATGCCGCGGCGCGGAGGTATGTTCGCGAGCTCTGCGCTCAGACGGGGGCACCGCGAACGGCGGCTCGTATCTGCACTGCGCACACGTCTTCTGATCGCGCGGAAACGTTTTTGATGAACGCGATTAGGGGTTCGGGGCCCGCTGGTCTATCGAGCATTCCTCGCCGGAGGAATATCGTGGTGCGTCCCTTGCTCGACCTGACTCATGATGAGCTCGTAGGCTATCTGCAGGTGCATGGTCAGCCGTGGCGAGAGGACGAGAGCAACGAGGACGTGTCGTACTTGCGTAACTACGTGCGCCATCGGGTGATGCCGGTGGTGGCGCAGCGCAACGCGAGCGTCTGTAAGACGATTGGCGCCGCCTGCGAGATCTTAGGCGATGAGGACGCCTTTCTTTCCCAGCTTTCCGCACAGGCGTTTCGAAGCTGCCTGCGTAAGGAGGCGGCGGGTGCACTGGTGCTCGATGCGCGCCGTCTTGCCGCGGCCGAGGTGGTGATTGCTCGGCGCATGGTGCGACTGGCAATTAAGCGTATCGACCCCGACGCTCGCCCGGAGATGCGGCATGTGGAGCGCGTGCTCGCCTGTGTCGCCGAAGGCTCGGGTTCGCTCACTCTGCCGGCGGGAATCGATGCACGCGTGGAGTTTGGCATGCTGTCATTCAAGGCCCCGGCGGCGCGCGAGGGGTTAGTTGCCGATTGGGTCACCATTCCCGGTCGATTGCCGCTAGGGGCGGGCCGCATCCTGGTGGCAGAGCCGATGGCTGTGGAGCCGGGGTGTGATATTGTGCGCCGTGCCCGCGAACTCGCGGGTGCCGGAGGGGTGGCCGCTATGGTGGATGCCGCGACGCTGGGCTTTGCTGATCGCGATAGCGAACGGATGCTCGCCGGCTCGCGCGGGGAGATCCCCTCCGAGGCACGTTTGGCGCGTCTGTGGGTAGACGGTCCCGTGCCGGGGGATGTGATGTGTCCGTTGGGCATGAGTGGGCGAAGTAAGAAGGTGTCCGACCTGCTCAACGAGGCTCGTATTCCCGTCTCTGAGCGCGCAGGCGTTCCTGTGGTGAGAACGGCTCCGGGAGGTGCCGTGGTGTGGGTCGCCGGAGTTCGCGCGGACGAGCGTTTTAAGTGCACGGCCGCAACGCGCGTGGCATATCTGCTTCGTGTGGTCGATGCGGAATAGCGTCCCACGCCAGCTATTCTGTGCGACGTTGACGGTATTCCCGCGCTGATGGCGTACGGGCTGGAAAATATACCCCGTGCGCTGCTAGAATGTGAAGTTCGCGTCCATACGGCGGTGTGTGGGCGATAAGCACAAGAAAGGGTTGTCATGGCTTCTCAACATCCGGATATCGAGAAGGTTCTGTTTACGCAGGAGGATATCGAAGGTATCGTTTCTCGCCTGGGCGAGGAGATTACGCGCGACTACGCTGGTAAGGATCTGGTACTGATCGCGGTTCTGCGCGGCGCCGTTGTCTTTATGGGCGACCTGATGCGTAAGATCGAGCTGCCGACCAACATCGATTTCATGGCTGTTTCGAGCTATGGCGACGGTGTGAAGTCCTCGGGTATCGTGCGTATCATTAAGGACCTGGATATCGACATCCGCGGTCGCGACGTGCTGATCGTCGAGGACATTCTGGACTCGGGCCTGACGCTCAAGTATCTGATGAAGAACCTCGAGAGCCGCAAGCCCGCTTCTCTGGAGGTCGCCGCCTTCCTGTGGAAGGACGTTGAGGACCGCGTCTCGGCCATCACGCCCAAGTATGTTGGAACCCATTGCCCCGATGCCTTTGTGGTGGGCTACGGCCTCGACTATGCCGAGCGCTATCGCAACCTTCCGTATCTGGGCATTTTGAAACCGGAGGTTTATTCGTAAGATGCCCGACGACCGTAACGACAACAATTCCCAGACTCCCCGGGAGCCTAAGATCCCGGGGATGCCCGGAGGCAAGAAGCCCACGCGTACGGGCTGGCTGTATTTTATTTTGGCTTGCGCGCTTCTGGGCTACGCCTTCTTTAACATGGGCTCCGGCTTTGCCAATTCCAGCAATACCGTTAAGCTCGCGACGAGCGAGATGGTGAGCGCCATCAAGCAGGATCGCGTCGAAGATCTGACCTATACGGTTCAAGACGGAAGCGTGACGGGTCATTACTGGAAGACGAAGAAGGACAAGGGCGATACGAGCGAGCTCAAGAGCTTCTCTTCGACCTATGTCGGCTCCGATTCGCTTGCCGAGCTCATGGCGGAGCACCCCGATACCAAGTACATCGTCAACACCAACGATCCCGATTTTTGGGGCGACTTGGCGATGAGTGTGCTTCCGACGATCGCCCTTATCGCCATCATGTTCTACTTTATGCGCCAGATGATGGGCGCCAACAACAGGAACATGCAGTTTGGCAAGACCAACGCCAAGACCAACGAGGCCACACGCCCCAAGGTCAAGTTTGAAGACGTTGCCGGCGCGGACGAGGCAGTCGAGGAGCTCGAGGAGATCCGTGACTTTTTGAGCGATCCGGATCGCTATCGCAAGCTGGGCGCCAAGATCCCGCGTGGCGTGTTGCTGGTTGGCCCTCCGGGCACCGGTAAAACGCTGCTGGCCAAGGCCGTTGCCGGCGAGGCGGGCGTGCCGTTCTTTAGCATCTCGGGTTCCGACTTTGTCGAGATGTTCGTAGGTGTCGGCGCCAGCCGTGTGCGTGACCTCTTTAAGGAGGCCAAGTCCCAGGCCCCGTCGATCATCTTCATCGATGAGATCGATGCCGTGGGACGTCAGCGCGGAGCCGGCTTGGGCGGCGGCCACGACGAGCGCGAGCAGACGCTCAACCAGCTGCTGGTCGAGATGGACGGTTTTGAGGAAAGCGAGTCGGTCATCCTGATCGCTGCGACCAACCGTCCTGACATCCTGGATCCGGCATTGCTGCGTCCCGGCCGTTTTGACCGTCAGGTTACGGTCGACCGTCCGGATGTGAAGGGGCGCGAGCAGATCTTGCGCGTGCATGCCGAGAACAAGCCGATGGACGAGGACGTTAAGTTTGAGAAGCTCGCCCAGATGACCGTTGGCTTTACTGGCGCCGATTTGGCGAACCTGCTCAACGAGTCTGCGCTGCTGGCTGCCCGCCGCCATCGTTCCGTGATCTCGATGGACGAGGTCGAGGAATCGATGGAGCGCGTGATTGCCGGACCGCAGCGCAAGGGTCGCGTGATGACCGAGGCCGAGCGCACCACGATTGCCTACCACGAGAGCGGTCACGCCCTGGTGGGCCACATCTTGGAGCATTCCGATCCGGTTCACAAGATCTCGATCGTCAGCCGTGGCCAGGCGCTGGGCTACACACTGCAGCTTCCGCAGGAGGACCACTTCCTCAAGACCAAGAACGAGATGCTCGACGAGCTCGCCGTGTTCTTGGGCGGTCGCGTTGCCGAGGAGCTCATGTGCGATGACATTACGTCGGGCGCGAGCAACGATCTGGAGCGCGCAACCAAGATGGCGCGCGAGATGGTCACGCGCCTGGGCATGAGCGAGGAGCTGGGCACGCAAGTGTTTGGCGAGGCGCAACATCAGGTGTTCCTCGGTCGCGATTACGCCGATCATCAGGATTACTCCGAGGAGACGGCGCGCCGCATCGATATCGAGGTTCAGCGCATCATGCGCGAGGCCCATCGTCGTGCGGTCGAGATCCTGGACGCCCGTCGCGATCAGCTCGATCTGATGGCGAAGGTGCTGCTTGAGCGCGAGACCGTCGAAGGTGACGCCGTGAACGCCCTGCTCGACAACGAGTGGAATGCCTACCTTGAGCGCGAGGGCGATATCCTGGCGGCCAAGGAGGAGCGCAATGCCAAGGCGGCCGGCATGCCGACCAAGAAGCGCGTGCCTCGAATGAGCGAGGAGGAGCTGGCGGCTGATGCCGCGGCCTTTGCGCAGGCGGCCATGCAGGAGGATGCCGAAGCCGCATCCGATGATGCTGACGATGACCATGCCGTCGTCGATGCCGACACCGACGCCGACAAATAGTCTTTGTGGCGAAAGCCTCCGCGGGGAAACCTGCGGAGGCTTTTTCTTTTGAGCGATATGGGGCCGTCTGTTGATTGGGGACAGACTTAAATGAGCGTTTTCACGCATTTAAGTCTGTCCCCAATCAACATTGCTGCGGCACTTTGCTCGGCTAAAGCGTACAATAGCGCCTATGCGAAAGGGGAACAGATGATCAACGAAACTATGTATGCTCGCGGTGCGGAAAGCTCCATCATCCGTGAGATTTTTAGCTATGGCCTTGAGCGCAAGGCGCAGATCGGTGCGGAAAACGTATTTGATTTTTCGCTGGGCAATCCGAGCGTTCCGGCACCCGCTGCTGTGGCGGAGTCCATTAAGAAGGCCCTGGAGCTGCCGAGTGACCAGTTGCACGGCTACACCCCCGCTCCGGGCCTGCCACAATGTCGAGCAGCCGTCGCCGAATCGCTCAACCGCCGCTTTGGAACGAACTATGAGGGTAAGGACGTCTTTATGACGGTGGGTGCCGCGGCTTCGCTCACCTGCACGCTCAACGCCGTTACGAACCCGGGCGACGAGGTTATTGTTATCGCCCCGTACTTTCCGGAGTATCGCGTTTGGATTGAGAAGGCCGGCTGTACGTGTGTTGAGGCGCTCGCCGATGAAGATACGTTCCAGCTGAGCGTGGACAACGTGCTCAAGGCGATTACCGATAAGGCGACTGCCGTCATCATCGACTCGCCCAACAATCCGACTGGTGCCGTATATACACGCAACACGCTGACGCGACTGGCCAATGTTCTGCGCGAGGCCAACGCTCAGCGCGATCCCGAGAATCCGATTATGCTCATCTCGGATGAGCCGTACCGCGAGATCGCGTACGGTGCCGAGGTGCCTTGGGTGCCCTCGATCTACGAGCACACCATCGTGTGCTACTCGTATTCCAAGTCGCTGTCGCTGCCGGGTGAGCGCGTGGGGTGGATCTTGGTTCCCAACACCAATCCGCAGGCTGCCCGTCTGATGCCGGCTGTTGCGGGTGCTGCCCGTACGCTGGGTTTTGTATGCGCACCGGCACTCTTCCAGCGCGTGATCATCGATTGCATCGATGAGCCGAGTGATGTCGGGGCCTATGCCCGCAACCGCACGGCGCTCACCGATGCTTTGACGGACTACGGCTATACCTATGTTGAGCCGGACGGTGCTTTCTACCTGTGGGTGAAGGCACTCGAGCCCGATGCGAATGCGTTTTGCGAGCGCGCAAAGAAGTATGAGTTGCTTGCGGTCCCCTCGGACAGCTTTGGTATGCCGGGTTGGTTCCGCCTGGGCTATTGCGTGAGTTACGAAACGATTGTCAATTCGCTACCCGCTTGGAAACAGTTGGCGGACGAGTATCGTTAAAAGTAAAGCGCTCTGCCTACAATGTTTTACGTGAAACGGGGTTTGGTGTTAAGCCGGACCCCGTTGTCATGGACGTTGTGTCTTTGGGATGGAGTGGTTTTACGACTATCGAAGGCTATGCGTACAATGAATATAAGCGACGGCCGTGCCAGATAAGGAGACCTGATGCCCTACCTGCTTTCTTGTGACATTCATACCCATACGATGTTCTCTGCGCATGCATATTCGACCATTGAGGAGAATGTGTACTGGGCGGCAGATCGTGGCCTGCAGGTGCTCGGATCTGCCGACCATCTGAGCTCTATGGTTACGGCTTGCCCCAATGACCTGCGCAGTTACCAATTCTTTATCAACCAGGATATCTGGCCGCGCATTTGGAGCGGCGTGCTGGTGCTGCGTGGTGCCGAGGCCGATATCGTTTCGCTGGACGGAAGCCTGTTTGGCGAGGACACTCCTGTCACGCTCGATATCGCCGGCGATTCGTACAGCCGTCAGCATTCGCTGTTCGATTTGGTGACGCGTAATTTGGATTATTTGGTTGCGAGCGTGCATAATCCGCAGATTGCTGAAGGCGCGACGCTCGCCCAAACGACCCAGATGTATATCAATGCCCTGGAGCACCCCAAGGTGTTCATGCTGGGTCACACGGGGCGTTCGGGCGTGCCGTTCGATATCGACGAGGTGCTGTTGGCAGCTAAGGCCAAGCACAAGATTATCGAGATCAACAACCATAGTCTTGAACACGGTGTCGACACTGAGCATTGGGCCGTATGCCGCAAGATCGCCGAGCGCTGCGCCGAGCTGGGCGTGAGCATTGGCGTTTCGACCGATGCGCACATTGGCATGGCAATTGGTAAGCTCGATCACGCGCGCAAGATGCTCGACGAGATTCACTTCCCGCTGGATTTGATCGTGACGCGCGACCGCGAGACGCTACTGCGCGAGATGGCGGCAGCCGGCGTGTGCGATCTGCGCAATGGGATGTAGCGGAGTTTATAAACCAAGCGAAGGGGGCGGCCCAGGCGGGTCGCCCCCTTTCTTGTCCCAAAAATCTACTGAGGTTGGTTAGCGGCGTTCGAGGACCGCTACGGTTTCGGTGTGGTCGGTGTGAGGGAACATGTCGACGGGCGTGATCTTGAGCAGGCGATAGCCTCCGTCGAGGAGCTGATGCAGGTCGCGCTCTTGAGTCACGGGGTTGCAGCTGATATAGGTGATGCGGCGCGGCTTAAGCGCGCAGGCAGCTTCGAGGAACTCGGGGGTGGAGCCGGCACGCGGCGGGTCGATGGAAAGAACGTCGATCCGCTCGTTGTTGTCGGCGGCATCTAGGATGTAATCGGTGGCATCGTCGGCCATAAACCAGGCGCTGCGGGTGAGGTCGTTGAGCTCGGCATTGCGACGTGCGTCGGCAATGCCCGCCGGGTTGCGCTCAACGCCGAGCAGCATAATGCCGATACCCTTGTTCTGGGCATCTTTAGCTGCGCACAGGCCGATAGTTCCGCTACCGCAATAGGCATCCATGAGTACGTCGCCCTGCTGCAGGTCCATGCCGTCAATCGCGAGCTGATAGAGCAGCTCGGTCTGCTGCGGGTTGGTCTGGTAGAACGCGGTGGGGGAGATATCGAACTCGCAGCCGAGCAGCTGGTCGCGCATGCACTCGGCGCCATATACAATACGGGTTTCCTCGCCGAGGATGGCGTTGCCGGGACGTCCGTTGATGTTTTGGGCGACGGTGACGATGTGCGGATTGAGTGCGGCGACAGCCTCAAAGAACTCCTGCGCATGCGGCAAGTCGCGCTGAGCGGTCACGAGCGTGACCATGACCTGGTCGGTACGCCAACCGCAGCGGACGACGGCATAGCGAAGTAAACCAAGATGCTTGTCCTCATTAAAGGCGGGAATATGCAGCCGCTCAGCTTCGCGTGCGATGCCGTTGAGAATCTGACGGGCACCCGGTGTCTCCACAGGACACTCGGGTACGGCAACGATCTTGTGCGTGCCGCGCTCAAAAAAGCCGCATCGGACAGCACCCTCCTTACCGGGAGCAAAGGGAGTGGCAGCCTTATGACGAAAGCCACGCGGCGCAGGATATTTGCCCGGGTCGCCCAGGGTGACGCCCATACCGCGAATAGGATCAACGGCAATACCCTCGCGCTCACAGAGCTCAGCAAACAACTCTTCCATAGCAGTCTGCTTAGCTGCCAACTGCTTTTTATAAGGACGATTGAGCGCCGTGCACCCACCGCAAGATTTCATGATCGAACAGGGAGACTTGGGGTCCACAGTTTTACGAGCCGGCTTGGCCGAGTCTTTGCGAGAACCCTTGGGATGAACGTGAGACGCCTTATCCCCGCCCTGACGAGAGTCAGGACGCTTGGCCTTAGCCTTGCCCTTGGCCGGCTTACCCTTCGCGTCTTGAGATGACTTGGATTTCTTAGAAGATTTTTTCTCCTCCGACCCCTCAGCCGCCTCGATCAAAGCACGACGAGCCTTACGCTCCGCACGAGATTCTGCCATGAATTAACCCCACTAATTTACAAATTGAAAGCTGCAAGCATTGTACCGTGCCAAGCTAGCGGACGATATGCAAGCGCCCATTTCCTGTCAGTGATAAGTCCAACGACGTTTGCCCGGCGCGGGCGGGGAGCGGCGCGTAATTAAGTTTATCGCGAGTTCCGCACGCAAAGGAAAGCACTTAATGTGCTTTCCGTCTTGCG
>OBYW01000504.1_pt1 | contig 16480 bp, 16 predicted proteins | sample 1476841 | NCBI WGS metagenome assembly OBYW01 (sample SAMEA2580222, study PRJEB22360) | human gut metagenome | biome: human gut; feature: human-associated habitat; material: faeces | place: Denmark | collected 2008/2010
AGGAGATTTTCCGCGCCCCGAAGCACCCGTATACTCAGGCGCTGCTGGCCGCGGTGCCGCGGCTGGGGGCAATGCGCGGCACTTCACTGCCGCGCCGCTTCCCGCTGTTAAACCAGAGCCCGTCGCCGGAGGGGCAGAACACCGTTGTGCCCGGGGAACCGATCCTGAAAGTTCGCGATCTGGTGGCGCGCTTCCCGCTGCGTAGCGGTATTCTCAACCGCATTACCCGCGAGGTGCATGCGGTCGAAAAGGTCAGCTTTGATTTATGGCCCGGCGAAACCCTGAGCCTGGTGGGGGAGTCCGGCTGCGGTAAATCAACGACCGGCCGGGCGCTGCTGCGGCTGGTGGAAACTCAGGGCGGCAGCATCACCTTCAACGGCCAGCGGATTGATACGCTGACGGGCAGTAAGCTTCAGGCGCTGCGCCGCGATATCCAGTTTATCTTTCAGGACCCCTACGCCTCCCTCGACCCACGGCAAACGGTGGGCTATTCGATTATGGAACCGCTGCGCGTGCATCGGCTGCTGGAGGGCGATGCCGCTCGTGAGCGGGTCAGCTGGCTGCTGGAACGCGTCGGGCTGGAGCCGGAGCATGCGTGGCGCTATCCGCACGAGTTTTCCGGCGGACAGCGGCAGCGCAACTGTATTGCCCGCGCGCTGGCGCTCAATCCGAAAGTAGTGATTGCCGATGAGTCGGTATCGGCGCTTGATGTGTCGATTCGCGCGCAAATTATCAATCTGATGCTCGATCTACAGCGTGAGATGGGTATCGCATTTCTGTTTATCTCCCATGACATGGCGGTGGTTGAGCGCATCAGCCACCGCGTGGCGGTGATGTATCGCGGGCGCATTGTCGAGATCGGCCCGCGCCGCGCCGTGTTTGAAAACCCGCAGCACCCCTATACCCGTAAACTGATGGCCGCCGTTCCGGTGGCCGATCCTGCGCATCGTCGTCCGCAGCGCGTGCTGCTCTCAGACGAGCTGCCGGGCAACATCTTCAAGCGGGGCGAAGAGGGGATCAGTACGCCATTACAGCAGGTGGGACCGGGGCACTTTGTTGCCAGAGAGCCCGCCGCCGACGTGCTGGCGCGCTAACAACGACACCAATAATGCAGCATTTCAGGAGAACAACATGACTCAACGCGTTTCAGGAAAATGGCTGTTGGCGCTGGGCGTCGCTTCGGCGCTGACAGCGGCTCCGGCCTTTGCCGCAAAAGATGTGGTGGTGGCGGTCGGCTCTAACTTTACGACCCTCGACCCGTATGATGCTAACGACACGCTGTCGCAGGCCGTCGCGAAGTCGTTCTATCAGGGGCTGTTCGGCCTTGATAAAGAGATGAAATTGCAAAACGTGCTGGCGGAAAGCTATACCGTTTCCCCGGACGGCCTGGTGTATACCATTAAGCTGCATCCGGGGGTGAAGTTCCAGGACGGAACCGAGTTCAATGCCGAAGCGGTTAAGGCGAACCTCGATCGCGCCAGCAATCCGGAAAATCATCTCAAGCGCTATAACCTGTATAAAAATATCGCCAGCACCGAGGCTGTTGACCCGACAACGGTGAAAATCACCCTCAAACAACCTTTCTCTGCGTTTATCAATATTCTGGCCCACCCGGCGACGGCGATGATTTCTCCGGCGGCGCTGAAGAAATATGGTAAAGAGATTGGTTTCCATCCGGTTGGCACCGGCCCGTACCAGCTCGACACCTGGAATCAGACCGACTTCGTTAAAGTGAAGAAGTTCGCCGGTTACTGGCAGCCGGGGCTGCCGAAGCTGGACTCCATCACCTGGCGCCCGGTCGTGGATAACAATACCCGCGCGGCGATGCTGCAGACCGGCGAAGCGCAGTTTGCGTTCCCGATCCCTTACGAGCAGGCGCCGCTGCTGGCGAAAAACAGCAAGCTGGAGCTGGTGGCCAGCCCGTCGATCATGCAGCGCTATATCAGCATGAATGTGACGCAGAAGCCGTTTGATAACCCCAAAGTGCGCGAGGCGATTAACTACGCCATTAACCGTCAGGCGCTGGTAAAAGTCGCCTTTGCGGGCTATGCCACCCCGGCGACCGGCGTGGTGCCGCCGTCAATTGCCTACGCTGAAAGCTACAGCGCCTGGCCGTACGATCCGGCGAAGGCCCGCGAGCTGCTGAAAGAGGCGGGCTATCCGAATGGATTTAGCACCACGCTGTGGTCGTCGCACAACCACAGTACGGCGCAGAAAGTGCTGCAGTTTACCCAGCAGCAGCTGGCGCAGGTGGGCATTAAGGCGCAGCTGACGGCGATGGATGCGGGCCAGCGCGCGGCGGAAGTGGAAGGTAAAGGGCAGAAAGAGAGCGGCGTACGCATGTTCTATACCGGCTGGTCGGCGTCGACCGGAGAAGCGGACTGGGCGCTGTCGCCGCTGTTCGCGTCGCAGAACTGGCCGCCGACCCTGTTCAATACGGCTTTCTATAGCAATCCCCAGGTGGATAAAGACCTCAACGACGCGCTGAAAACCACCGATGCGCAGGAAAAAACGCGGCTGTATAAAGACGCGCAGGATACTATCTGGAAAGAGTCGCCGTGGGTGCCGCTGGTGGTAGAGAAACTGGTCTCGGCGCACAGTAAAAATCTGACCGGATTCTATATCCAGCCGGATACCGGATTTAGCTTTGAACAGGCGGATCTTAAGTAGATAGCTGCGGGTCCCCGGGCGCAGGCTGCGGGGACTTCGCGCAAGGAGAAGCATGCTCAATTATGTGATTAAACGCCTGCTGGGGCTGATCCCCACGCTGCTGATTGTGGCGGTGCTGGTGTTTCTGTTCGTGCATATGCTGCCCGGGGACCCGGCGCGGCTGATTGCCGGACCGGAAGCCGATGCTCAGGTGGTGGGAATGGTGCGCCAGCAGCTGGGGCTCGATCGGCCGCTGCACGTGCAGTTCTGGCACTATATCAGCAATATTGTGCAAGGGGATTTCGGTACCTCGATGGCCTCGCGTCGCCCGGTAAGCAGCGAAATCGCCAGCCGTTTCATGCCCACGTTCTGGTTAACGCTCGCCAGCATGAGCTGGGCGGTGATCTTCGGTATGGCGGCGGGGATCGTGGCGGCAGTCTGGCGCAACCGCTGGCCGGATCGCCTGGGAATGGCGCTGGCGGTCACCGGCATCTCGTTCCCGGCGTTCGCGCTCGGCATGCTGCTGATGCAGGTCTTTTCCGTTGAGCTGGGCTGGCTGCCGACGGTGGGCGCCGACAGCTGGCGCCACTATATTCTGCCTTCGCTGACCCTGGGCGCGGCGGTGGCGGCGGTGATGGCGCGCTTTACCCGCGCCTCGTTCGTCGATGTCCTGCATGAAGATTACATGCGTACCGCGCGGGCGAAAGGCGTCAGCGAAACGCTGGTGGTGCTCAAGCACGGCCTGCGCAATGCGATGATTCCTGTCGTCACCATGATGGGCCTGCAGTTCGGTTTTTTGCTCGGCGGTTCAATCGTGGTGGAGAAGGTCTTTAACTGGCCAGGCCTCGGGCGTCTGCTGGTGGACTCGGTGGAGATGCGCGACTATCCGGTGATTCAGGCGGAAGTCCTCCTGTTTTCTCTGGAGTTTATTCTTATTAATTTAGTGGTGGACGTGCTGTATGCCGCCATTAATCCGGCTATCAGGTACAAGTAAGGTGCGATTGCTCAACTGGAGAAGACAAGCGGCTATCAACGCGATGCCGGGGATTAAACCCGGGCAGATACGTACCCCGTGGCACGAGTTCTGGCGGCGGTTTCGCGGTCAGCCGGTGGCGATGGGGGCGGGGGTATTTGTTCTGCTGCTGATTGCGGTGGCGATCGTGGCGCCGTGGATTGCGCCGTTCGACGCGGAAAACTATTTTGATTACGACCGGCTCAACGACGGCCCGTCAATGATGCACTGGTTCGGCGTTGATTCGCTGGGGCGGGATATCTTTAGTCGGGTGCTGGTCGGCGCGCAGATCTCGCTGGCCGCCGGGGTACTGGCGGTATTCATCGGCGCGGCCATCGGCACCGTACTTGGGCTACTGGCCGGGTATTACGAAGGCTGGTGGGATCGCATCATTATGCGTATCTGCGACGTGCTGTTCGCTTTCCCGGGGATTTTGCTGGCAATTGCGGTCGTGGCGGTAATGGGGAGCGGGATGTCGAACGTCATCATCGCGGTGGCGATCTTTTCGATCCCGGCCTTTGCGCGTCTGGTGCGCGGCAATACCCTGGTGCTTAAGCAGCAGACCTTTATTGAGTCGGCGCGCAGCATCGGCGCCAGCGATGCTACCATCCTGTTTAATCATATATTGCCCGGAACGGTATCATCGATAGTGGTCTACTTTACGATGCGTATCGGGGTGTCGATTATCTCCGCTGCCAGCCTGTCATTTCTGGGGCTTGGCGCGCAGCCGCCGACGCCGGAGTGGGGGGCGATGCTGAACGAGGCGCGGGCGGATATGGTGATGGCGCCGCACGTGGCGCTGTTCCCGGCAATCGCGATTTTTCTGACGGTGCTGGCGTTTAACCTGCTGGGTGACGGCCTGCGCGATGCGCTGGATCCGAGGATAAAAGGGTAGGCGTTCGAGGATTGTGCAGCCCGGACAGGTGTCCGGGAAAGCACTCCGCACGTTAATCCTGTGCGGTTTTGTCGCCCGGATAAGGCGCGCGAGCGCCTTCATCCGGGATAGGTTAAGCGGGCGGAATTAAACCCGGCTGCCCCACAGATCGTATTCGTCGGCGTGTTCGACTTTCACCCGCACAACGTCGCCCGGTTTGACTTTACTCTCACCGTTCAGGTAGACCGCGCCGTCGATTTCCGGCGCATCGGCCATGCTGCGGCCAATTGCCCCTTCTTCATCCACTTCGTCGATCAGCACCATAATTTCACGACCGACTTTCTCCTGCAGGCGCTCGGCGGAGATCTGCTGCTGCAGCTGCATAAAGCGGTTCCAGCGCTCTTCTTTCACCTCTTCCGGCACCTGATCCGCCAGTTCGTTGGCGGTCGCGCCTTCAACCGGGCTGTACTTGAAGCAGCCGACGCGGTCGAGGCGGGCTTCTTTCAGGAAGTCGAGCAGCATCTGGAAATCGTCTTCCGTTTCACCCGGGAAGCCGACGATAAAGGTCGAGCGCAGGGTGAGTTCCGGGCAGACTTCGCGCCACTGCTTGATGCGCGCCAGCTGGCGGTCGGCGGAGCCCGGACGCTTCATCATCTTGAGAATACGCGGGCTGGCGTGCTGCAGCGGAATATCGAGGTAGGGCAGAATTTTGCCTTCCGCCATCAGCGGGATCACATCATCGACGTGCGGGTACGGATAGACGTAGTGCAGGCGCACCCAGATACCGAGCTTCGCCAGTTCTTCGCACAGGCTAACCATACTGGTTTTGACCGGCATACCGTTGTGGAAACCGCTGCGATGTTTGACGTCAACGCCGTAGGCGGAGGTGTCCTGAGAGATCACCAGCAGCTCTTTGACGCCGGCGTCGGCCAGGCGTTTGGCTTCCGCCAGCACTTCGCCAATCGGACGGCTGACCAGATCGCCGCGCATTGACGGGATGATGCAGAAGGTGCAGCGATGGTTGCAGCCTTCGGAAATTTTTAAGTAAGCGTAATGACGCGGCGTCAGCTTCACGCCCTGTTCCGGCACCAGGCTGAGGAACGGGTTGTGTTTAGGCTTCGGCGCGTAGTGGTGGACGTGTTCCAGCACCTGTTCATAGCTGTGCGGGCCGGTAATTTCCAGCACCTTCGGATGCACTTCGCGGATCTGATCTTCTTTTGCGCCCAGGCAGCCGGTGACGATCACTTTGCCGTTTTCTTTCAACGCTTCGCCAATCGCTTCCAGCGACTCCTGCACGGCGCTATCGATAAAGCCGCAGGTGTTAACGATAACCATATCAGCGTTATCGTAGGAGGGAACCACGTCATATCCTTCGGTACGCAGTTCAGTCAGGATACGTTCTGAGTCCACGAGGTTTTTCGGGCAGCCCAGAGAGACAAAGCCGATCTTCGGCTGAGGGGTGACATTGCTCATAGCTTAAAAAGTGTTCAATTATTGGGATGGTCAGGGCAGGGATTCTACAGAGATCGGCGGAAAGTTTATACTCCTTTTCTTGTTAGCCTGGCGATGTCCGTGTTTCTTTTTATCGGGATGATTATCCAGATTGTTAATCAAAATAAGGGAGTTATTCACCTTTTATCTTGCAACCCGGGGAAGTCGGTTTAGATCTGGTTTAACCTGAAGCGGTAAAATAGCCGCTGCTTTCAGTCTTTATTTTTATCAGGTTTCCCATGTTTAAAAAGTTGGGTGGTTTCGTCTGCGCGCTGGCCATGATTGGCGCGACGCCCGTTTATGCCAACGAGATGGCGTTATATTCGGTCAATACCGGTTCCTTTGTTTATCACATGACCGGCAATCACGGTCAATATAACGAAAAATTCAATAACCAATTTTTTTCCGTTGAGCGCAAGCTGTCAGCGGATTCAAAGTACAGCCTGTTGGCCGGCACCATGAAGAATAGCTTTGCCGACCGCTGCCTCTCGTTAGGAGCGAGGAGAGACTGGTACGCGGGGGCAAGCGGCTGGACGTTCAAGGGCGTCTATGCCTATACCGGCGAGTTTTTCTTTAAAGCCTTTCGCGATTGCGGGGATTCAGGCACCTATCGAACGGCGAAGAAAATCACCGGCGTCGGTTTCTCTCCCTATATTTATCATGGCCTGCAGTACAATTTTACCGATTATTTCGGCGTGGAAACGGGCATTATCGTCCCGGCCATATTTGTGATGAGCGTACAGTGGAGCTTCCGCTAATTCGCCCGAAAGAGGCTTCCGGGCGAATTTTGATTAATGGCTTTGCGCAACGCCAGCGCCTGGCGCAGCCCCCGGCGCGGTCGGTTCTCTATTATCGCGCAGCGTAAATACTGAGATCAGCGTAAACAGCCCGGCGATGCCGCCCAGAATATAATAGGTATGCGCGAAGCCGATGGTGTCGTACAAATACCCGGCCAGCGGCGAGTAAATCGCGGTGGCGATGGAGGCGACGAACAGCACCAGCAGGTAGACCGTCGAGGAGAGCTTGTTGTCGAAGTTGGCGGCGATAAATTTAAATACCGACACCAGAATCAGCGGTTTTTCCAGCGCATGCATCATTTTGACCGCGCCGATCCACACCGGGCCCAGCGGAATCGCGGAGCCGACGATACGCACCGACATGATCAGTCCGGCGATGATCAGCGCCCATTTCGCGCCGGTGCGGTTCACGAACCACGGCATCAGGCATAAAAACAGCGTCTCGCCGCATACCTGAATGGAGGCCAAAATGCCGTACCAGCGATTGCCTTCTTCCGGCGTCGGGAACTGCAGAGAAAAGTACTGGGCAAACTGCTGATCGTAGGTGTCGTAGATTTGCGTGACGAACAGGGTAAAGATCAGCAACATCCAGAACTGGCCGTTCTTCGCCAGCTCCAGGGCATGCGAAACTTTCAGCGCGCTGGTTTTCTGCATTTCCGCTTCGGTCAGCTCGATTTTGGTCAGCATAAAACAGAGCGCGGCAATCACAATGGCGATACTCGCCAGCCAGAAGGCGAGGTTCGGATTGCTGTCGATATACTTGCCGACGATCCACGCGGCGGCGGCCCAGCCTAACGATCCCCACATTCTTACCCGGCCATATTCGAACTGGTAGCGCCGCGAAATTTTATCAATATACGAATCAATCACCCCGCAGCCGGAGTTAAAAATCATCCCCAGGTATACCCGCCAAGCAGCGCACCCAGCCAGAAGCTGTGCACCAGCAGCGGCGCGTACAAATAAATAAAGAACGGGCCTACCGGTAGCAGCATGGCGACCAGGATCCAGATCAGCCGCTTTTTCAGGCCGAACTTATCGGAAATAAAGCCGAAGAAGGGCTGCATCAGCAGGGCAATAAAGGCGTTGACCGAGTAGAGCAGGCCGGTTTTCGTTGCGCTAATGCCGAGGTGCTGAGTCGTCCAGATCACAAAGAACGCCATGGTCGAGGACCAGGCGAAGAGATAGAGGAAATCGAAAAGACTCAACAAGATATAGTTTCTTTTGCCGGGCGTCATCATTTCAGTTCCTTCAAGCGATAGAGATAAAGGTTACAAACAGGATCGATATGCCTGCCGTTCTTATTGAATGTTATACGTAATACATTTTATTTGATGATATGACACCCGGCGGCATTTTCTGGCAACGTGAATTGCGCTAATTTGTGATCATTACTGCAATAAATGATTTTATATCCCAGGGTTGGAATTTTTACTTTTATGAGAACGTATAACATTTTTGGCTTTCAGGAGATGATGTCGCAGGTGGGGATTTTAAGCTTCGTTGTAACATTGTAAAGGATGTTAATGCCCTGAGAATTATTGATCTGCCTCATCGTTTTGTACAAAAAATGACCATATTATGATTGTGGTAAAGGACGACAGAGGAGGAACCGCGATGAGCGTTGACAGACTATATCGTAACCTGATGAATAAGCTGATTAATGCCAACATTGATCTCGATGCTTATTTACAGCTGCGTAAAGCAAAAGGCTATATGTCAGTCAGCGAAAACGACCATCTACGTGATAACTTGTTTGAACTGTGCCATGAAATGCGTCAACACGCGCCGCGCCTGCAGCACGTCGTTGCGCCGGAGGAAAAGGATGCCCTGCGGCTGGCGGGCGAAGCCGTCGCTTCCGCGGCGGTGTGCCTGCTGAGCGGACATCATGACTGCCCGTCCTACATCGCTGTCGACGTAGATAAGCTGGAAAGCTGCCTGGCGGTATTGCGGCTAAATATTCATAAATTGAATGATTCTAAGCCCATTACTCATGCCTGAGATCGGGGGGAGCCTGCTCCCCCCGATTAATGTTATGTAAAAATCCCTTCCCGTTTTCCCACGCTGGCTACCCTTATCGCATTGCTGACAAAAGGAGTATGCCATGCGCCAGACCATTACCCTGATGATAGCCCTTACCGCACTGTTGCTGCCTGCGGCTGCCCTTGCCGCCCGGGAGCGCGTAGAGGTGCTGCAGAACCAGCTTGAACACCCGTGGGCGCTGGCCTTTCTTCCGGACGATCGGGGCATTCTGATGACCTTGCGCGGCGGTGAGCTCCGGCTGTGGCAGCGGGGAAAAGGCCTCGCGCCTGCGATCTCGGGCGTACCGCAGGTCTGGGCCAACGGGCAGGGGGGGCTGCTTGACGTGGCGCTGGCCCCGGATTTCGCCCAGTCGCGCCGGGTCTGGCTAAGCTACGCCGAAGGCGGGAGTGACGACAAGGCCGGGACCGCCGTAGGCTACGGCCGACTGAGCGAGGATCTCCAGCGCCTGGAAAACTTCCAGGTGGTTTTCCGCCAGCAGCCGAAGCTCTCAACCGGCAACCATTTTGGCGGGCGGCTGGTGTTCGACGGCCGCGGTTATTTGTTTATCGGTCTCGGGGAGAATAACCAGCGTTCGACCGCTCAGGATCTCGATAAGCTGCAGGGAAAAGTGGTGCGGCTAACGGCTGATGGCAAGGTCCCGGAGGATAATCCTTTTGTCGGCCAGGCTGGCGTCAGGCCGGAAATCTGGTCTTACGGTATTCGCAACCCCCAGGGGATGGCGATGAACCCGTGGAGCGATACGCTGTGGTTAAATGAACACGGCCCGCGCGGCGGGGATGAGATCAACCTGGTGCAAAAAGGGAAAAACTACGGCTGGCCGCTGGCGACGCACGGCATTAACTATAGCGGCCTGCCGATCCCGGAGGCCAAAGGCAAAACGCTGGAGGGAACCGAAGCGCCACTGTTTGTCTGGGCGAAGTCGCCAGCGGTGAGCGGTATGGCGTTTTACAACGCGCCGACCTTCCCGCAGTGGCAGCACAGGCTCTTTATCGGCGCGCTGAAGGATACGTCGCTGATTGTCCTCAAGGTTGACGGCAATAAGGTGACGGAACAGGAGCGGATTCTGGGCGATCGCGGTAAACGTATCCGCGATGTGCGCGTTGGACCCGATGGCTATCTGTATGTCTTAACCGACGAATCCAACGGCGAGCTGCTGAGGGTGAGCCCGGCGGGCTAATATCAGGTGACCGGGATCATCACCACGTTGCGCCAGGCCTGGCGCTGGTTAATCTGCTGATACCAGCGCTGCAGGTGCGGGCGCGGTTGCCAGGTTTTCACGGTCTCCAGCAGGTTATAAATGAACGGCGCGACGGCGATGTCGCCGAGGCCGAAGGCGTCGCCTGATAGCCACTGACGGCGCGACAGTTCGTCATCGAGAATGGCGAACAGGGTCTCGCAGGTGGCAATACCGGCTTCAATCGCGGCGGGGTCGCGTTTTTCCGGCGGGGTTCTCACCAGCCCCATTAAAATCGGCCGATGGGCAGGCGAGAGAGAACCGTTGGCCCAGTCCATCCATTTCTCTCCCTGAGCGCGTTCGGCGGGCGACTCCACCCACAGGCGATCCTGACCATACTGCGCGGCCAGATAGCGGATAATGGTGTTGGATTCCCAGAGCACGATATCGGTCGTCTCATCTTTCAATAGCGGTACCAGCCCATTGGGATTCATGGCCAGGTAGGCCGGATCGTGATTCAGACCGAACTCCAGGCCTGCCAGAATTTGCTGATACGGGAGGTCGAGTTCTTCCAGCACCCAGCGCACTTTCTTCACATTGGTCGAGTTATTTCTGCCCCACAGCGTAATCATATCCGCTCCTGCTTTTTATTTCGCCGCCGTTGCGGCGTAGTGAGCATTCATGTTGGAATAAAGTTAATATTTAGGCAACCGCGATCAAAAAAATTGCGCTGTTTGCAGCACCGGACGAGGTTATTGCGTAAACTTTAAAAACTTTACCAACTCGCTGTTTCTTTAAGGTCATTTGTACGCTTTACTCACCGGCTGCTGCGGCGCGGAACGAGTGTGGCGGCATATTTTTGTTTGGAAAGGATACTTGGGTGGCTCTTATGACGCATGATGCTTTTTCCCTTCGCGGCCTCGCGGCAGGCTGCGCGCTTTTACTTCTCGTTGCGCCTGCGGTGCAGGCTGCGGAACAACTCCCCGATGCGCCATCCATTGACGCGCGAGCCTGGATCCTGATGGACTATGCCAGCGGCAAAGTGCTCAGCGAAGGCAATGCCGACGAAAAACTCGACCCGGCGAGCCTGACCAAAATCATGACCAGCTACGTTGTCGGCCAGGCGTTAAAGGCGGGTAAGATTAAGTCTACTGATATGGTGACCATCGGACGCGATGCGTGGGCCACCGGTAACCCGGCGCTGCGCGGCTCTTCGGTGATGTTCCTCAAGCCGGGGATGCAGGTGTCGGTAGAAGATCTTAACAAGGGCGTCATCATTCAGTCCGGCAACGACGCCAGCATCGCGATAGCCGACTACGTGGCGGGCAGCCAGGACGCGTTTGTCAGCCTGATGAACGGCTATGCGCAGAAAATGGGCCTGACCAACACCACCTTTATGACCGTGCACGGTCTGGACGCGCCGGGCCAGTTCAGTACCGCCCGCGATATGGCGCTGCTCACCAAAGCGATGATCCATGACGTGCCGGAAGAGTATGCGATCCATAAAGAAAAAGAGTTCACCTTCAACAAAATCCGCCAGCCGAACCGCAACCGCCTGCTGTGGAGCACGAACCTCAACGCTGACGGGGTGAAAACCGGGACCACCGCCGGAGCGGGCTACAATCTGGTTTCTTCCGCGACGCAAAACGATATGCGCCTGATTGCCGTCGTGCTCGGCACCAAAACTGACCGTATCCGTTTTAACGAATCAGAAAAACTGCTGACCTGGGGCTTCCGCTTCTATGAAACCGTGACGCCGATTAAACCCGATGCCACCTTCATTACCCAGCGCGTCTGGTTTGGCGATAGCAGTGAAGCGAAGCTGGGGGCGGGCGAGGCGGGTTCCATCACGCTGCCGAAAGGCCAGCTGAAAAACCTCAAGGCCAGCTACACCCTGAACGAGACGCAGCTGACCGCGCCGCTGACCAAAGGGCAGGTTGTCGGCACCATCGACTTTAAACTGAATGATAAAACCATTGAGCAGCGGCCGCTGATTGTGATGGAAGCGGTGAATGAAGGCGGTTTCTTTAGCCGGATGATCGATTTCGTGCTGATGAAACTGCACGGCTGGTTCGGCGGTTGGTTCTCTTAAAATGCAGGCCGCGCCCTGCGGGGCGCGGTTAGTAAAGCAGTGAAATTTGTTTTTCCTTCGCCAGCGCGAGCAGATCGTCATCCGGACAGACGTCGCTGGCTATTACGTCAAACTGCGATAAATCCCCCATCCGCGCCGGCCGGACTTTGCCGAATTTACTGTGATCGACAACCAGCACGTGGTAGCGAGCGCTTTTCATCGCCCAGTGTTTGACCGGCAGCTCTTCCAGGTTAAAACAGGTCGCGCCCTGCTCGCAATCGACGCCCGCAGCGGAATAAAACGCGATGTCCGGGCACAGGTGGCTCAGCGTATCCTGCAGGCTTAGCGGTTTAAAAATGGCGTTGCTGGCGTGGAACTCGCCGCCGCACAAAATTGCGCGGCACTGGGGCTTTTCCTGTAAGGAAAGAAAGGTATTGAGCGAATAGCAGACGCCGGTAAAGGGCAGGGCGCTATCGATGGCGTCGATGATCCACGGCGTGGTGGTCCCGCAGTCAAAAAAGGCCATCTGGTGGGGCTCAAGCAGCTTTGCCGCATGGCGGGCTGCGCGGCGTTTTTCATCCACAAGGCGCGTTTTCTGATCGCTCAGCAGATAGTGCGTTGCGCTGCGCGGCTCCAGAACGATATAGCCGCCCAGCAACACGACCGGACCGCTGTGGCCGTTGAGGTCGCGACGAATGGTCATCTCTGACACGCCAAGCAGGGTGGCCGCTTCTTTTAGATGGAGTTTATCACTGCGCTTGAGTGCCTGAATAAGCTGGCTGATGCGTTCGTCACGACGAGTTTCCATATTCCCTCTAAGCTGAAAGCGCCCTGCATTGACAGGGCGTCAGCGGCGATTTTACCTGCCGGAAGAGGCTTAGTCACGCGCAGGAATCGGGCGCTGCCGCAACTTTACCGGCTGGTCAGGAACGTCTATTCGCGCACCCAGCCTTTGCGAATCGGCAGCGAAAAGAACAGGCGGTACAGCCGCTGCAGATGCTGATAGAGGGTTTTTCCGCCGCTTTGCCACAGCAGTTGGGCGCTAAGGCAGGCGATCATCGCGGTGAGCAGCCCGCCCAGCATGTCCATCGGCCAGTGAACGCCGAGATAGACCCGGGACCAGGCAATCGCGCAGGCAACGGCGATAAGCAGCGCGCCCGACCACAGGCGGTGCCAGAACATAAAGGCCAGCGCAAAGGTAAAGCAGATAGTACCGTGATTGCTTGGGAAGGAGTTATTGGGTGAATGATGCAGGAAGTTATAGCCCACACCGGCGGCAAACGGACGTTCATGCGGAAAAAACACGCCGAATATCCATGAAAGCGTGAGGCTAATCGCTAGCGCCATCATCACCTTAAATACTAGCTGACGCTGGTTTGGCCCCCAAAGCCATAAGGCGAACACCAATAATGGCACAATAATAATCAGGTCTTTGGCGATAAACGTCGCGATTTCAATTGCCCACCACGGCGACGCGGGGGTGGCATTGAGGAATGCAAACAGCGAGTAGTTAATATTTTCCAGCATACATCCAGGCTCTTGGGTCCGTTAGCAACAAGCCGCCCACCTTAAAAAACGGTGGCGATAAGGTAAAGCAGTATTGTCTTAATTATCAGTTTGTTATGAATGAAAGTGCGTATGTGGCTTCGTTAACAGACTGAGTAAAGGAGTATATAGCCTGTAATCTAATTGAAACATAAACGAAATATATACGATGGGATTTTCATTCGGTGATGGCGACGCGGTCTCTGCGTGGCGATATTTCTCTTCATCGCTCACAATTCACTATCTCCCCGGCACGACTTTCATTAAACTTTGCGCGGTTTTATTTAAATAAGAGATTTCATGCACAATTCTTCGCTTTCAGGCAAACGCCTCGGACGTCAGGCGCTGCTCTTTCCGCTGTGCCTGGTGTTATACGAATTCGCCACCTATATCGGCAATGACATGATCCAGCCGGGAATGCTCTCGGTGGTGGAAGAGTTTGGCGTGGGCAATGAGTGGGTTCCGACCTCAATGACCGCCTATCTGGCCGGCGGTATGTTTTTGCAGTGGCTGCTGGGGCCGCTTTCGGATCGCATCGGCCGCCGTCCGGTCATGCTGACCGGGGTGGTGTGGTTTATCGTGACCTGCCTGGCGACGCTGCTGGCGCAGACGATTGAGCAGTTCACGCTGCTGCGCTTTTTGCAGGGCATCAGCCTGTGCTTTATCGGCGCGGTTGGCTATGCGGCGATACAGGAGTCTTTTGAAGAGGCGGTGTGCATCAAGATCACGGCGCTGATGGCCAACGTCGCGCTGATTGCGCCGCTGCTTGGGCCGCTGGTGGGCGCGGCCTGGGTTCATCTCCTGCCGTGGGAGATGATGTTTGTCCTGTTTGCCGTGCTGGCCGCTATCGCCTTTTTTGGGCTACAGAAGGCGATGCCGGAAACCGCCACCCGCATGGGCGAGAAGCTATCGGTTAAAGAGCTGGGGCGTGATTATCGTGAAGTGCTGAAAAACCTGCGCTTTGTCGCCGGCGCGCTGGCCACCGGTTTTGTCAGCCTGCCGCTGCTGGCGTGGATTGCCCAATCGCCGGTGATCATCATTAGCGGCGAGCAGGCGACCAGCTACGAGTATGGTCTGCTGCAGGTGCCGATATTTGGCGCGCTGATTGCCGGTAACCTGGTGCTGGCGCGCCACACTTCCCGCAAGACGGTGCGTTCGCTGATTATTCTCGGCGGCTGGCCGATTATGATCGGCCTGCTGATCTCCGCCATCGCGACGGTGGCGTCAACCCACGCGTATCTGTGGATGACCGCCGGGCTGAGCGTTTACGCCTTCGGGATTGGGCTCGCCAACGCCGGGCTGGTACGCCTGACGCTGTTTGCCAGCGAGATGAGCAAGGGGACGGTGTCGGCGGCGATGGGGATGCTGCAAATGCTGATCTTTACCGTGGGTATCGAAGTGAGCAAGCACGCCTATGAGGCTGGCGGTAGCGGGCTCTTCAGCTTGCTCAACCTGCTGAGCGGGGTGCTCTGGCTGGCGATGACGGTCTACTTCCTGAAGGATAAACGCGTAGGCAGCTCCCTCGAACCGCAGTAATATTCAGATGCCCTGCTGCGACGTTACGCGCCGCAGCAGGCGCGCCCTCAGGCGAACGGCGCTTCGCGATTAAGCACTTTATCAATAATATGCAGTACGCCTTCTTCGTTATTGTGCGGCGCACGATAGCCAGCAACGGCCTTCACCGGCGCGGCGGCGTTGGCCATGGCGAAACCGAAGCCGGCATGCTGCAGCATTTCGATATCGTTGCCGCTATCGCCAAACGCCACCACTTCATGGTTCTCGATCCCCCAGCGTTCCTGCAGGATGCGCAGTCCGTTGGCTTTATGCACGCCGGGAATAATCAGGTCAATGCTGCCGTAGCCGGTAGCGACCGCGGTCACCATATCGCCAAGCGCAGCGTGCAGCTTCGGCTGTATCTGCGGGATCAGCTGGTCCGGGACGTTGAGACCGAACTTCAGAATCTCATCATCAGCAATATGATTAAAATCGTCGACCAGTTCGAGGCGATGATAGTACTTTGCCGCGACCGCTTTCAGCGCATCATTATACTGGTTGAGGGTATAAGCGCTGCGCTTACCGCAGGCGATAATTTCAATGTTGGTCAGCGTCTGGAGATGATCGATGACGGTATTGAAATGCTCCTGCGGCATCCGGCAGTTAAATACATCTTCTCCGGCGCTGACCACCCAGCCGCCGTTTTCGGCGACAAAGGCGATCTCGTGCGCTACCTCCGGGAAGAAGGAGATAAGCTGGTAATACTGGTTGCCGCTGGCGACGACGAAGCGGATGCCCTGCTCGCGCATCCGTTGATACTGGGCGAGGAAGCGCTGACGGTTATAGGTTTTGGCATCGCTCAGAAAAGTGCCGTCCATGTCTACCGCAATCATTTTGATGCTCATTAACTGTTCTCCATCACGGGTTCAGATTGTGGCTTCGCTACCGCGCGAGCGACGATGGCCGCGACCAGCACGAGTGCCAGCACCACCATCATGGCGCTGCGCAGGCCGAAGTGTTCGCCGAGAAAGCCCAGCATCCGCTTCCAAGCAGCGCCGCCCCGACGAGGAAGGCGAGGTAGCCGGTAATCGCCACCACGCTGACGCGCTTCGGCGCATCGGGGCCGGTGTCGCTGGCGGCAGAAATGGTCAGCGGGAAGCCCAGCGACGCGCCGAGACCCCATAATAGTACGGAGAGACCGGCGACCCACGGGTTATCGACGAAAATAATCAGGCCAATGCCCAGGGCGCCCATTACCGCGCTGGCGCGAACCACCGTCACCCGGCTGTAGCGGTCAATAAACCAGCCGCCGGTAAAGCGGCCAAGGGTCATG
>OBYW01000546.1_pt1 | contig 14896 bp, 8 predicted proteins | sample 1476841 | NCBI WGS metagenome assembly OBYW01 (sample SAMEA2580222, study PRJEB22360) | human gut metagenome | biome: human gut; feature: human-associated habitat; material: faeces | place: Denmark | collected 2008/2010
GGCTCCCGAGCGCCACCTGCGCTTCTACCTCACGCGCATTGCCACCGGCGAGCGCTTTGAGGTCCGCGGCCGTCGCTTTGTGGTTGGCAAGTCCAAGCACAGCTCGTTTATGGTCAAGGGCTCCACGACGGTTTCGCGCAGCCACGCGATCTTCGTTACCGACGGTGCTACCTGCACCATCGAGGACGACAACTCGCGCAACGGCACCTTCGTCAACAACGAGCGCATCGATCCGGGCTTCCCGGTTGCACTCGTCGACGGCGACACCGTGCGCATGAGTGACGAGAACTTTGCATTCGAGGTCCAGCCCGCCTAAGGGCGTGCGACCCACGTTGAGATATTCGAGAAAGGAGCGCAGATGCTTTTCGAAGGGGCCGGTTACTCCAATGTCGGCCGAACGCGCGAATCCAACCAGGATAGCTACCTGATCAAGGTCGCCTCCACCCCCGTGGGCGATGTCGCCCTGGTCGCCGTCGCCGATGGTATGGGTGGCCTTGAGTGCGGCGAGCTCGCCTCTGCCGCGGTCATCAACATGCTGTCCGATTGGTTCGACAACAAGCTTCCCGTGGCCCTGGAGGCCATGGAGAGCTCCGTTGGCGGTTTCGAGAACTTCGTCGACGGTCAGTGGGGCGGCCTGGTTCAGGACATGAACATGGCGCTAATCCGCTACGGCATGGCCGAGCATATGAACCTGGGCACCACGCTTACCGCCATGCTCGCCATCGGCGGCCGCCATTCCCTCGTGCACCTGGGCGACACGCGTGCCTACGAGCTCACCGAGTCGGCAACCAATCAGCTCACCGTCGACCAGACCTTTGTGCGCCGCGAGGTCGAGGCCGGTCGCATCACCCCCGAGGAAGCCCTCACGCACCCGCGCCGCAACGTGCTGCTGCAGTGCCTGGGCTCCACCAAGGAGGTCGTGCCCGACCTGATCCACGGCAACCTCGATCGCGATGCTATCTACCTGCTGTGCTCCGACGGCTTCCGCCATGTGCTCACCGACACCGAACTCCGTCGTCGCCTGGGCCCCGACGCCCTGGACGCCAACGCCTGGGACGCCGAGCGTCGTCGCGGCGCCTACGCCACCTGCACCGCCGCCGACCTGGACCGCGAGGAGCGCGAGGGCTTTGAGCCCGGTTGCGTCACGCAGCGCATCGCCGAGACGGCCCAGCTCGTCATGGATCGCAAAGAGGCCGATAACGTTACCGCGCTGGTGCTGCGCGTCCAGCCTCAGGGAGGTCGATAGCCCATGCCGTCTACCAGAAGCAGGCGAGAGGTCGACGCGCGCCGTAAGCGCGTGGGCGACGTCATCAAGGGCCGCTACAAGATTCTGTCGGTGATCGGCAAGGGCGGCATGAGCCGTGTCTACCTGGCCGCCGACCTGCAGCTCACCAACAAGCAGTGGGCTGTCAAAGAGGTCGACCGCAACGCGACCGACCCCACCGGCCGTCCCATCGAGCAGTCCCTGGCCAGCGAGGCCGAGCTGCTCTCCAAGCTCGACCACCCCAATATCGTCGACATCGTCGACATCGAGAAGACCGAGGACTTCATCTACGTCATCATGGACCACGTCGAGGGTACGTCCCTGGCCGACGTGGTGCGCCGCGAGGGCCCGCAGTCCGAGGAGGACGTGCAAAAGTGGATGCTGCAGGTGTGCGACGCCCTGGGCTACCTGCACCGTCAGGACCCGCCCATCGTCTACCGCGACATGAAGCCCTCCAACATCATGCTGCACCCCGATGGCTACATTAAGCTGATCGACCTGGGTGTTGCGCGCGAGTACAAGGACGAGGCCCGCAAGGACACCATCGCCTTTGGTACCACGGGTTACGCCGCGCCCGAGCAGTATGGCAAGGCCCAGACCGACGCCCGTACCGATATCTACGGCATCGGCGCCACCATGTGGCACCTGCTGGTGGGCGAGGCGCCTCCGGTCGAGTTCCCGCTGCCCAACGTTCACACCAAGAACGAAAACGTGGGCGAGGGCTTTGCCGACGTCATCATCCCCAAGTGCTGCGAGCTCGAGCGTGCCCGCCGCTACCAGGACTGCGACGAGTTGGCTGCCGACCTGGAGATCTACAAGGAACTCACCCGCGAGTTCCGCGATAAGCAGGCTCGCAAGGTCAAGACCTTCTTTGGCTGTGTCATCGCGTGCGTGGTGTGCCTGGTCGTGGGCATTGGCAGCATGGCGCTGCGCGAGTCCACGATTACCGAGAAGTTCGACTACCAGATGAAGCTTGGCCGCGACCAGACCCAGTCGGCTCCCGAGAAGGCCGAGCAAGCCTACCTCGCCGCCATTGGCTATCGTCCGGGCGACGTCGAGGGCTACGAGGGCCTCATCGATGCTTACAAGGCCGACGGCACCTTCACCACCAAGGAGAAGGCGCAGCTCGACGACGTGTATCAGCAGAACCTGACCGAGCTCGAGAACTCGAGCAGGTTCTCGGAGCTGTCTTACGAGATGGGACGTCTGTACTGGTACTTCTACTCCTATGGCGGCAGCAAGGACGACGAGGACGCCAACCGCACCACGCGCATCAAGGCGTCTGCCGAGTACTTTAAGAACGCCGCGGAGGACCCGTCGTTCGAGAACCGCGACAAGGCCAAGATCTACAACGGCATTGCGCAGTTCACGACCAAGATCGCCATCGCGGTCAAGACCGACGACGATTCCGACTCTATGTACAAGGAGTACTGGGGCAACCTGGAGGACCTGGCCGACGAGATCGCCAGCGAGTCCAACGAGACGGTGCGCCTGGACAGCTACGCGCTGATCTCCAACGCCATGGAGACCTACATGGATAAGTTCAAGGCCGCCGGCATTAAGAAGTCGCAGGCCGAGAAGCTCTACAAGAAGGTCGATTCGGGTCTTAAGTCCGTCTCGCCCAAGGATGACGATGCCGAGCAGCGTCGCGACGAGACCATCCAGCGCCTGGAGAACGAGGTCCAGCGCAAGATCACCACGGTGTATTCCAACGCCGTCGTCGCCGAGGATTAAGGAGGGGCGAACATGGAAAACGTTTACTTTTACGTAGCGATCGCCGCGTTTGTTCTCGCGGCCGTGCTCGCCGTCGCCGCGGTGGTTGTGTTTGTGAAGATGGATGTCATCAACGCCATCCGCTTCCTCCAGGGCAAGCGCGTGCCTACGTCTGGCGAGGGTACACGCCGTCGTACGACGCGCGGCTCGCGCGGTGCCAGTGCTAAAAAGTCCGGCAACCCCGCCCGCTCCGTGCTGGGTGGCCCCGAGGGCGATGACCGCGTGACCGACATTGCGCACGAGGGCCCCGAGGGCGACGACAACCTGACCACGGTGGTCGCGCCCATCAGCGACGAGCCCGCATCGGCCCGTCATACCAAGGCGCGCGTCGACACGGTGGAGAAGGACGTCCGCGACGAGAACGACGACGAGGGCTTTGCCGGCAGCGAGACCCCGACCGAGGTGCTGACCGAGGACGATCTTGACACCGAGCGTCCGACCGGCGTGCTCGTGGAGGACGAGGAAGATTCCGAGCGCCCGACCGGCGTTTTGGTTGAGGATGAAGAGGATTCCGAGCGACCGACGGGCGTCCTTACCGAGGACGAAGAGGATTCCGAGCGTCCGACGGGTGTCCTGGTCGAGGACGACGAAGAGTCCGAGCGCTCTACGGGCCTGCTCGTGGAGGAGGACGAGGAGTCCGAGCGCGAGACGGGCCTGCTCGACGAGACCGACGAGGACTCCGAGCAGGAGACCGGTCTGCTCGACGAGGGCGCCGAGGCGTCCGAATCCGAGACTGACGTACTCAGCAGCGGCGATGTTTATGAAAACATCGGTGCCGATGGTGTTGCTCAACACGAGGATGACGGATTCCGCTTCATACTCAAACAGAATGTGATCGTAGTTCATACCGACGAGTCTCTCGATCGGGTCTGCAACTAGGGAAGGAAAATCGAACGATGTCTGTGTTTGATAAACTCAAGGCGTATTCACGTAAGCCTGCTGCCGTGATCCTCGCCACCGTGATGGCCACCTCGACCATTCCCACCACCCCGATCGCCCAGGCCGTGACCGCCGCGTATGCGGAGAGCTCGACTCAGACGACCAAGGAGACTAAGGCTACCGAGAAGGCGGTCGCTCCTGCAGACCTTGGTATCAAGCCCGTTAATTGGGACGGCAAGTCTGATGTCACATTGACGTTCTCTACTCATATCGATAACGGTGAAGCCGTTGCCACGATTTCCGCCAATCAGGTTAAGGCGCTCGTTAAGGACCAGTTGGAGAATTCCGAAGACTTCAAAAATCAGTTCGTCTATACGAAGAACGGACAGGATGCGCTGTCCAAGCAAATCGACGCCAAGCTCGCCGAGATTAACAAAACGGGAAAGGGATTGCCTGAGAGCACTACGGACGAGGACGGCAACAAGACCACGTATTCAGACGCGGTTTTCAACAGTGAAGTTGCAATTACTCCCGAGGTTACCGGCTGCAAGGTTGAGCTGGTGAATAGCACCGATGGTGCGAACTCGGCTGCCAAGGTTAATGACGATGGAAGCATCACTATTAAGACTGACAAGGAAATCAAAGAAGGCACTGTCAGCCTCAAGGTCACCCAGCTTTCTGTGAAGGCGAGCTTCGGCTATGCCTACATGAAGAAGGTGAGCAACACCGCTGCTTCGGGTTCCGAAGGTTCTGATGGAAACGATAATGGCCGAATCTCGATTGACGTCGGGACGGTTGGTGGCTCTGGCGATGTGTACCTTGAGGGCGATGGCCAGATGTCCGGCAGCTCTACGCAAATCACAGATGACCCTAAAGCTAAGACGGATGTGACCCTTGAAAACGTCACTTCCGGCTACGGTGTCGGTATGTCCGTTTCCACTGCTAAGGTTACGGCCAATGAATACTACGCGGGAATCGATCCCTCGACTTTCGCTGAGGTCGACGCGACGGACTTGTTTTACAAAACGACGCATGCCCCCTACGTAATTTCTCTTGGTTATAAGGGGCTCAGGGGCGAAATTAAGAACTCCAATAAAGAGTTTGACGCTGAGCTGACCGATGGGGATAGCGACGGCAAGCAGAATCTTAACATCAAGCCGAACAAGCACTTTGATGGTGGGGATTTCACCATTAACTGGTATTACCCCAACAACCAGCCTGTTAATGGCGCCATGACGACGGTTCATGTGAAGATTGCAAAAAGAACGATTGATTTGGGTCATGTAACCCCGAGCCCAGTCGATGATCTTGCTGTTACGGCCGATGCGCTTCCTTTCCGCATGGCTAATGACAAGCAACAGTCCGCAGCTCTTAAGAAGTCTTTGAATGAAGCGGTTGCCAAGCTTGTAAAAAACTATCAGATGGATAACCCTGAGTTCGAAGCTGACGATATCAGCGACTTTTTCGATAGTGCTGAAATTCTCGACGATGATGCTACGAATAGGCTGTACTACGATAATGCGGATAATCAGACGGAGCATCAGAATATCAAACTCAGCAGCGTTAATCTGAAACTTGCTCCTAGGAAGGTCAAGTCTGACGACGATGTTCTGTCCAACTACACGTTTGTTGGCAGTCCAATTATCGAAGTTAAGAAGATGGATTCCGCGGTCTGGTCAGACACTTCAGGAGATCGTTCTCTTGCATCTAAATTAACGATTTCTGGTAAGGGTTTAAACAACGAGGAGTTCCACTTCAACGAGCCTGACGCACGCTGGATTCATGAAAAGGGCACGTACACTTGGAAAGACGGTACCATTGCACTTGCCAACGATCCGATTTCCTCGGATACGAAATTTGCTGCTTCGTATCAAGACGCTGACAAGCTTGAGACGATGAGTGAAGGCAGCGTTGACCGTCGTTTTTATGTAAAGGATAAGGACGGCGTCATCCACAAGATTACGGATACGACGTACAAACTTGACCATACGGCTCCTGTGCTGAAAGCGTTCAACGCCTCTCCTCATGGGTCAGAGAAGACGATCAAGAAAGATAAGCTCTCTGTTTGGGCTGCCGAGCAAATGGATGTTAATTTCATTACGTCCGAAGGTCCGGAAACGGGCACCGAATCCGGTATGAATAATGCTCAAATTACTTATGAGGAGGAGGGGAGTACTGGCGAGAAGAGGATTAGTCCTAAAAAACTTAGCCATAAGGACGGCACGAAAGTATACGGTTTTTCGATCAACGCAAACTCGAAGGTCGCCGTTAATTCAATTAGTCTTGATTTGACGGATAATGCTGGCAACGTCAGCCCTGAACCCCAGAAATACAACAGCCCTTCGGTCGAAGACTGCAACGTTAAAAAAATTGAGGAGCTGATGGCAGATACGACTGCTCCCACGATTTCTACTTCGTGGGATACGTCCGCTGCCTCGAACGGTAAGTATTACAACTCCAACCGTACTCTTACTATTACGATTAATGCTCCGTTCTTTAACTACGTTCAGCAAATGATGCCCGAGTATGCTGTTGCGACGATTACCAAGAACGGCTCGGATTGGGAGACGGTTAAGCCGCGCAACTTTACTCGAATTGAAGGCACTGACACTTGGGTTAAGACCGTTACCTTTACAGAAGACGGGGACTACGAGGTCAAGAACGTCAACGTTCAGGACGTTGTCGGTCGTGGCGCCGATGCCGATGGTGACACCTTCACCATCGATAAGACCGCTCCTAAGCTGAATGTGTCTTGGAACACTGAGGCTGCTCAGAACGGTAAGTATTACAACGCTGCTCGTACGGCTACCATTACGGTTGAGGAGCACAACTTCGATCCGAACCTGTTCAAGATTGAGGCTCCGGTCTCTGCCGGCAACGGTGACGAGGCTACTCCTGCCCAGATCGGTGGCTGGTCCAGCAACGGCGATACCCACACCGCTACGGTGACCTTCCCGGGTCAGGGCGTCTACACGCTCTCCGTCTCCGGTGAGGACCTGGCTTCCAACAAGTCCGAGTCCAACACTTCGCCTGAGTTCGTGATCGACACCATCAAGCCCAAGATCGACATCCAGAATGTCGTTAACCGCACGGCCTACGCCGGTGAGGTCGCCCCGACCGCTGCCGTTCACGACACCAACCTTGCCGATGGCACCTCCATCGAGGTTTCCAAGATCAGCTACCCGCTGTCCAAGGACGATCCGAACCCCTATGCGGGCGCTGCGATCAACACCTCGGCTACCGACAAGTCCGTGAGCTACCTCAACCCGGCCAAGACCAAGGGCAACGACGGTGTGTACACCCTGACCGTTCAGGCTATCGACCTGGCCGGCAACACCGAGTCCGAGGCTGTCACCTGGTCGGTCAACCGCTTTGGTTCGACCTACGTCATCTCCGATAACACCGGCAAGATGCTCGACCAGTACCTCAAGAGCTCCAAGACCACCGATGTTAAGGTGACCGAGATCAACCCGTCCGGCCTTGATGACAACAAGACCTCCGTCGAGCTGACCCGCGACACCAAGAACACGACGCTCAAGAGCGGTGACAACTACACCACCGATTCCGACACGTCGAGCGGCTGGAGCGAGTACAACTACACCGTCAGCAAGTCCAACTACGACAAGGACGGCGCGTACCGCGTGCTGTTCCACAGCGAGGACGCCGCTGGCAACTCCTCCGAGAACACCATGGAGGGCAAGAACGCCAAGAAGTCCGGCGCTGCGGCCGAGATCAACTTCGCTGTTGACGACACCGCGCCCATCGCTTCCTTCGTCGACCTTGCCTCCAACGGTAAGTACGAGGAGTCCTCGCACAAGGCCAAGGTGAGCTTCGAGGACAACCTCAAGCTTTCGAAGGCTCAGATCAAGGTGAACGGCAAGACCGTGGCTACCTTCACGGCCGACCAGCTCGAGAAGAGCCCGATCCGCGAGTTCACGCTCGACGGTAGCTCCTCCAAGCAGGACGTCACCGTTGTCGCTTGGGATGCCGCGGGCAACAAGTCCAAGGAGCTTAAGGCTACGGGCGTGCTCGTCACCAACGACTCCTTCGTTCTGTGGATGAACAACCTGCCGCTTATGGTTGGCACCATCGTCGCGATCGTTGTCGTCGCTGGCGGTATCTACATGGTCGTCGCCAAGAAGCGCAAGGAGAACGAGGAGAAGTAAGCTCTTCGCAAGACGCTTGTGCATCTGTGAGCTTTACGGCGCCTTGCCCCACTGCTGGGCGGGGCGCCATTTTTGTTAGGAAAGGATTGATCGATGAGTTCCAAACAGGCACTGTGCCCGTTTTGCGGACAGCCGGTCGATGAGGGAATGCGTTGCTGCCCGTTTTGCGGGGCGCCGCTGAGTGCGGGCGAGGACGCTACGATGGATGTTGGGTCGCACGCTGCCGGCACTGGCGGGGGCGGCGCTGTTTTCACGCATGCTGCTGAGCTGGCCGCCGAGCCGGCCGCGAAGAAGCCTGGCCGTCGGTTTGCGAAGACTTCCGCGCCGGCCGCAAACCCTGCCTCACAGGCTCCGACGGGGGAGGACGCGCTGTTCTCGCTCGATAACCTGGATGGCGATGCGGGGGTCAACCCCAATACCTCTGCTGGTAAGGGCGCTGCGATCCCACGCATGACGCCTCATCTGGATAACGCTCGCGCCGCGGTCCGCAAGCCGCTGGCGAAAAAGATCGCGATTGCCGTGGCTGCCGTGCTGGTTGTTGCGGTGGTCGTGGGCGTTGGCGTGGCTTGGAAGGGCGATCAGGATCTTAAGCGCGAGGCGCAGCAGGTCTCGGCCCAAAAGAAGAAGTCCGAAAGCAAGCTCGAACTTATGGGCGGCGACCGCAAGATTAAGGCGCAAGCCAAGGCGGGCCTGGGTGGCGACGCGATGGTGTGCGACGGCTCGTATCTGTATTGGGCGGATGGCTCGCATATCCTGGCGCGCAAGGCTTCGGGCACCAAAGCCGTGGATGCGACCGTGCTTACCAAGACCACCGCGAAGCATCTGAACGTTTGCGACGGCGATCTGTATTATGCGGATGGTGCCAGCGTCATGAAGATTGAGGATGTTGCCGAGTGCGCCAAGCAGGCGGGCGGCAAGGACAAGTCCAAGGTCAAGGTCAAGACGGTGGCGACACTCGAGGGCGATGTTGAGGGGCTTGTCGTGCGCGATGGCACCGCCGTTGCCATGACGCTCAAGGACGGCAAGGCCTGTGTGTGGCGTCTCGACAAGGACGCGGCGCACCTGGTGGCCGCCCAGCCGGCATCGAGCGCCTGGCTGTTTGCCGATGACGCCCATTGCGATGTGGTGGTTGCCACCGATACGGGTTGGACCGTGTGCGAGGCGACGCTTGCCGACGTTTCGTCTGCTGCGGAGATTACGCTTGAGCAGGAGAATGCCGAGGCTGAGGCAGAGCATCCGCAAGAGACGCACGGTCCCTTTGGTTCGTACGTTGCCGGCTCCGAGCAGCTCAAGAATGCCTTCTTTGGCGAGGGCACGCTCTATGCCGTGCTGACGGGCACCGATGGGCACACCACGCTTTCGCGCTGCACCCAGGGCGGTACGTTTAGCTCGTTTGACGCCTATGCCGATGCGGGCCGCCTGTGGGCCAATAGCCACGGTTGCGCGCTCGTGCTCTCGGGAGGCGAACTCGGTTGGATTGACGCGAGTTCGGGCCTTTCGAGTGACTACGACAAGGTTGCCGAGAAGGCCGGACTCGACCTCGATCCTTCAACCTCGGCGTTGTGGCTCAACGGCACGACGCTCTTTGTGGCAGATAATAGTGGCAAGTCTTCTACGCTTTGGGCGCTCGACACCTCGGCCGAGAACCCCAAGCTCGTCAAGATCGCACAATAAGGCGCCCGGCGCCGGAAAGGACCCATCATGTTTTGTGGTCACTGCGGATACAACAACCCCAATACCAGCAAGTTTTGCTTAAAGTGCGGCTCTGAGCTTGCCAAGTACATGCCCGGTGGCGCCTCTGCCGCTGCCGCGGCCACGCTTCGTACTCCTGCTCAGCAGCAGCGCCCCGTGCAGGCGCCTGGTGCGCAGACGGGCATGGGCGCTCAGCGCCCCGCTGCGGCTCCAATGCCGCAGGCGGCTCGTCCTGGCGTGGCGCCCATGGCGCAGCCCCAGATGCCGCAGGCTGGTCGCTCTGTTGCCGGTATGGCTCCTCAGCAGCCGGTGCAGCGTCCCGCCCGTACTTCGCACAACCGTCCGTCCAACATCCCGGACGCCGGTCCTGCCGTGCGTCCCGGCTCGCATCCCGCTGCTGCCCCTACGGCCGCTCCTGCCGGCGCCAACGGTAACGTGGTGATCCCTCGTGGCCCTGTGGCTGGCGCTAACCAGCCGGCTGCCGGCTACAACCAGCCCAATGCGGTCTACAGCCGTCCCAGCACGGGCGTGACGGTGCTCGACGATCTCATGGCATCCTCGGATCATCCGTCGTCCTCGGAGCTGCCCCGTATCGCCTCCGATGTGCCGCGTTCTGCCTATGGCCCGCGTATGGCACTGATCCGCGAGCGCGGAACCCGCTATGACATTACCGAGTTCCCCGCCACGGTGGGCAAGGGCTCGGCGGCAAATGTCCGCATCGAGGGCAACACGGCTATTTCGCGCGTGCACTTGCTGGTGCGCTACACGGGTCAATGCTTTGCCGTGGAGGACAAGAACTCTACCAACGGCACGTGCATCAACGGCAACCGTCTGGAGCCCGGCGAGCTCGTCAAGCTCAAGAACGGCGATAAGCTCAAGATGGGCAATGAGGTCTTTACGGTCGAGATTCGTTAACAGATAACGGTCTGTACCAGGCAAAACGTTGTAGACGAGCGACGGCAGGTAAAAAACTTGCCGTCGCTTTCCATGTTGCGCAACAACTTTCGTATTTTTGGACGGATGATTCTAACTGTCAAAGGTGAACGAGCGGACGCGGTATCGAGCCCGGCCGCTCCCTTAAGAAAGGGGAATGATATGTTCTGTCCTCATTGTGGAGCCCAGCAGCCCGATGGCGCCGTCTTCTGCGGTAACTGCGGTCAGTCTATGGTCGGTGCTCCCTCTGCGCCTCAGGCGGCTCCTGACCGCCAGGCTCCGGCTCCGCAGCAGCCTGTTGCCGCGCCCGCACCTGCACCCGCCGCGCATCATGGGTTTGGCAGCTCCGGTTCCAACTTCCAGGGTACGCTGTCGGCGGCGACGGGCTTTGGCAAGCGCTCCCTCGCCATGCTTGGCGGCGCCGTGGCATCGTTCGTGTGCATGTTCCAGCCGTGGATCGCCATGCCTTGGATCGATAAGGCGCTCGGTTATGCCGCCAACCAGGCCGGCTCCGATAACTACGGCCTTAATCAGACGGCGATTACCTCCGCTAAGGCGCTTGTTAACAATGCATTCGATATGCCCCACGTGTTTAGCCTTTCCGGTGCGTTGCGTGGCCTTTCTACGGGCATTAACAATCTTGCGATGCAGATTACCTCGTATGGCACCTCGGCGTCCGCTCAGGCTCAACAGGCTGCCGGTTCACTCGGCCTGGTTGCCAATGTCCTCACCATTCTCTTTGTGCTGTGGGTTGCCTGTGTGGTGGCTATGATCGCTGGCGTTGTGATTAAGTTTCTCAAGAAGCAGGATGTTGTCCTGTTTGCCAGCCTGGGCGCCTCAGCGGTTCTTTCGCTTGTATGCATTATCGGCGCGCTGGTGGCAAACGGCCAGATTGACGGCGCGTTAACCCAGATGCTCGCTTCGAACGGTGGTTCAAGTGCTTTTGCCGCCATTACGTCCATAAAGCCGTTCCTGGCCCCGGCATATGGCGCGGTCCTTACGCTGATCTTCTCGATCGCCGGTTTGGTGAGCGCTTTCGTCCTCAAGGAGGACTAATTTCGTCGATACGCCTGCTGGCGGGCTAGACTCGGCCCCGCTTACAGGAGACTATCGTAGGCCCTGCGGATCTTCCGCGGGGCCTTTTGCTATGGCGTGGCAATTGTTGCGCAACGTTGTTGCCGGAGCGCGGGTTACACTCTGAGTAACGGAATTGTTGTAAGGGAGAACCTTATGTTTTGTACTAAATGCGGTTCGTACGTGCCCGACGGCCAGCACTTCTGCACCAGCTGCGGTGCCCCTATGGATGAGTTCGGGCCCGTTGATGCCACTCCGGCGCAGCCGACGTACCAACAGCCTGGTCAGACGCAGCAGGGCTATGGACAGCCTGCTTCCATGCCGGGTGCGAGTGACCTGCCGCCCTATATGCCGCCGGTCGACGTGCCGGGTGTCTACGACATGGGTGCGAACGCGCCTGGTCCGCAGCGCCCCAAGAAGAACGGTAAGAAGGTCGCGCTGATCACCGTCGGTGTGCTGGCGGCTATCCTTGCGGGTGGCGGCGCCGGCTACTACTTTGGCGTGTATCGCCCACAGCAGGCCGAGATTGAGCGTATCGAAAAGAAGAAGGAAGAAGAGGCCGTCAAGCACTCCAAGCACCCGGTGCGCATCACGGCGACCGGCATGCAGTGGGATACCGATACCGGCGCTACCAAGCTGCCGGTGCGCGTGACGGGAACCGACGTTGACGGCAAGGACGTGGATACGGTCTTTTATGTCGATAGCGAGGGCAACGGTATCAAGCTCATGCAGGGCAGCTACAGCCTTGCAGTGGCCGCGTCGCCCTTGGGTGCCGATGGCGAGATTTGGGACGTACCCAACGTTTCGGTGAGCATTAAGCTGGGCGACGCACTCAAGAAGGGCGAGAAGCTCGACCTGCGCGAGAATGCCAAGTTTGAGCTCGGCGATCCGATCAATGCCGTGGACGTTGAGGCTGGCGAGATCACCATGGCGCAGAATTACGCGCGCCAGGGTGGCTGCGACGACAAGGACGAGGCCGATCGTCTGGCGGGCTTGGCTTCTTCGGCGCGCAACGGCGCGGTCGCGAGCTATAACGCGGCCGTCTCGGAGGCGAGCCGCAAGAGCCGCACCTACGACGGCGACGTGTTTACGTTCGAAGTTCCCGAGGACTGGGGGAGCGACTGGGACGTCAAGACCTCACAGGGCACGTACAGTGGCGTCAAGAACGGTCTGTGGGTCAAGTACAAGATCGTGCATGACGGTGATTACGTGGGCACGCTCATGATCTCCAACCACTACAGCTCGGCGTTCAACACGATCGGAAAGACGAACAACGTGGGTAAATCGACCAGCCTGTGGCTCGGATCGTACGATTCACTTTCGGGCGACTCCGACTGGGAATACATCGTCGATTCGATCTACATTAAATAGTTTCGCCTACAAGAAAGTGCCCCGTTTCCCTGGTGGAAACGGGGCACTTCTTTGTGCAATGAGACTGTGGCGCTCGTCGCTACTCGTCGACGTCGGTGAACTCGGTGGGCGGTACGGAGTCCGTGGAGTCGTCGTAGCTATCGTCGTAGTCGCTGGAATCGTCGTAACTGTCGTCGTAGTCGGAGTCGTAGTCATCGTCGGAGTCGTCGTAGCTGCTCGACTTGCTGGAGCTGCTCGACTTGCTCGACTTTTTGCTGGAGCTCGACTTGCTGCTGGACGAGTCGGTCGACTTGCTGCTGCTCGCATCAGCATCGGTATCGGTGCCGCTGATCTTGGTGGTGAGCGCCATGAGCGTTTGCTCGACGGTATCGACCGTGTTGTTGAGGTTGAGCTTGGAGGTGTCGATGGCACCCTCTGGGGCAGAGGCGTCCTGGTCCTCCAGGTTGTCGCTGTAGCCCTTGATGAGGAAGGCGCTCTGGTAGTTGAAGTTGTCGCCGTGGAGCTCGCCCTCGGCGGCCTTAAACTCAGTGCCGTCGTAGGTGAAATACTTGTACTCGGCATCGTCGTCAACGAGCACGGCCGTGTCGTCGGACATGAGCTGGGTCAGATAGACGTGATTGCTCGAGTCGCCGATCATGGTCTTAAAGGTTACAAAGACATAGCCGCCGTTGGGCGCCTCCGGTGAGCCGCTGTAGAGATTGACGACCTTCTTGCCGTTGTAGCCCCACACGTCGAGGACGTAGTCGCCGTTCGAAAGGCGCGTCTTCTTGTTGAAGGACTTTGCCTTGGTCTTGGAGTGAACGGTCACGAGTTCCTCGAGGCCGTCGCCGTTAAAGTCGACAAGCTGGGCAAACTGGACGCCGCTGATCTGGTAGTCGCTCGTGCCGGTCGAGACAAGCTCGGGCTCGCCGTACTTTTTGATCAGGCTGTTGAGCTTGCTCTTGTAAGCCGTGCAGGCTGCCTTGTACGTCGCGTCGTCAATCGTGGCGGGCGCGGTGGTGTCGACGGTGTCCTTGGACGTGTCGGTCTTCTTGTCCGTCTTCTTGTCGGACTTGCTGGGCTTGGAGCTGCTCGTGCTGTCGCTCGACGTGCCCGAATCGTCCTCGGTCGTGGAGTCGTCGCTGGCGTCGTCGCTGCTGGTGTCGTCCTTGGAGGTCGTGTCCGAGGAACTGCCGTTGTCCGTGCTGGTAGAGGCGTCGTCGTCCTTCTTGGGGGTGTTGACGGTCACGCTCTCGGCAGGCTTCTCGGCGCTGGTGTCGTCCTTCTTGACCACGGTGGTGTTGAAGTTTTGGACCGTATTGCCCTTGGTGTCCTCGATCTTGCAGCTGTAATCGCCGGGCTTGACCTTGCCAAAGTCGCCGATCGTAAAGCCGTCATCGCCCTTGACCTTAATCTTGTAGCTCTTGCCGCCGTTCTTGGGCGTGAGGGTCGCGGTGTAGCTGTGGATCACGCGGTCCTTCTTTTTGGGCAGGACCTTGGTGTCGACGGTACACACGACGGCGTCCTGGCTGCCCGAGGTGATCTCGACGGCGTTGGCGTTGAGCGTGAGTAGCAGGATGGCTGCCACGGCGGCGCCGGCGGCGACCAGACCAAGGCCCGCGAAGACCGGCCAGCGGCGCTTCTTTTGCTGCGGCTGCTGGGGCATGGGCATCTGCGGTTGGGGCTGCGGCTGCGGAATAGGCGCCGCCTGCATGGTGGTGTCGGTCATCTGCTGCTGCGGCAGGTCGACGACGGTGGCACCAGC
>OBYW01000548.1_pt1 | contig 14832 bp, 10 predicted proteins | sample 1476841 | NCBI WGS metagenome assembly OBYW01 (sample SAMEA2580222, study PRJEB22360) | human gut metagenome | biome: human gut; feature: human-associated habitat; material: faeces | place: Denmark | collected 2008/2010
CGAAGCTGGACCTTTTAAGCCCGGCAACCTGGGCTGCGCCCGCCAGCGACTCGTTATCGTTGCTCGCCGCGTCGCTCACTTTCTGCTGCAGGGCATAGTACGCATCCAGGGCTTTTTCCTGCTTCACTTTCGCCGCAATATCGTCGCGAACCTCAGCCAGCGGTTTAACCTGTGCTGCCTGAACATCGTCCAGACGGGCAACCAGGAACCCAACGGAGGATTTAATTACGCCAGAAAGCTGGCCTTTTTCTTTCAGACCGGCCTCTTTCAGCTCTGGCACGGTCGCCGCATCTTCCAGCCACCCCATATCACCGCCGCTGCGGGCAGAGATAATATCGGTTGATTTTTCTTTGGCCAGCGTGGCGAAGTCAGCGCCTTTCTTCAGCTCATCAAGCACCGCCTGCGCATCCGCTTCGGTTTTGGTCTGGATGATGCTGTAGCGGTTACGCTGCGGCTGAGTGAACTGATCCTGATGCTGGTCGTACCATGACTGAATTTCTTCGTCAGAGACGTTTTCCTGCATGCTGGCAGCGTCCAGCTTGATGTAGCTGACGCGGAACTGCTCAGGCGCCATAAAACGCGCCTGGTTCTGCTGGTAGAACGCGTTGATTTCATCGTCGGTTGCGGTTTGCTTCGCCGCCAGCGCGTTTACGTCAATAGTCGCTTCACGAACGACGCGCTGTTGAGAAACCAGCGCCGCCAGCTGGTCGGATTCGCCCGGCAGCATAAAGTCGGTACCGGCTACGGCGTTGATCAGCTGCTGAGTCGTCAGCTGATTACGAAGCGCCTGCGCGTACTGATCCGTCGTCATCCCCATCTGATTAACAATACGGCTGAAGCGCTCGTTATCAAATTTGCCATCCGCCTGGAAAGCCTGGGTCTGGAAGATAGCCTGCTTCACCTGGTCGTCGCTGATGTTGAGACCCAGCTCACGGGCATACTGATCGAGCAGCGCCTCGTCAATCAGACGGTTCAGCACCTGCTGACGCATGGTCTTCATGTAATTTTCATTGGCCGCCAGTTCTGAGAACTGGTCGCCAAGCTGCTGCTGCATGCGATTACGCTCGCTGGCAACGGCATTTTCAAACTGTGCGCGACCAATCTCCTGGTCATTAACTTTTGCGGCATAGTTGTTACCACCGCCAATCAGGTAACCACTCACCCCGGTCAAAATGAACGAGACGATAATGATACCGAAAATAATCTTGAGCACGACGCTGTTGGCGGCCGTGCGTAGGTTGTCCATCATGGTGTAACAACGCTCCGCTGTAGATGACTTTAGCTCGCGCAGCATAGCATGTGATGGCCGCCGCGCGTGAGGACGTATTTTGACAAGAAAACGGGGTGATTGTCAGCCCACAAGTGCGTATAAAGTCACATTAAGTCTCATTCTGGCAAATAAAAAAGGCACATCTTACGATGCGCCCTTGTACTTCGTCACAGACCCCAGTGGGGAAGTCGATCAGTTTACCGCGTCTTTCAGCGCTTTACCTGCACGGAAACCCGGTACTTTAGCAGCAGCAATGGTAATTTCTTTGCCTGTTTGCGGATTGCGGCCGGTACGGGCAGCGCGCTCTTTAACAGCAAAAGTACCAAACCCTACCAGCGCAACGTCATCCCCAGCCTGCAGAGATTCAGTAACAGAAGCGATTAAAGCATCTAACGCACGTCCAGCTGCGGCTTTAGAAATGTCCGCACCGGCAGCAATTTTGTCAATCAGTTGAGATTTATTCACTGTTCTCTTCCTCTCTTTATAATTTATATCGCACCAGAATCCTTCGTGGCGCGACCGCGCAGCAGTTATATCAGGACTGTCATGCCCTTACAACAGAGTTGTAATTGACCCCCCTGCCAGCGATCTAAGTTAGCTACACAAAAAAAGGCTGGCAAGTACGAATTTACTTACCAGCCCTATTTTTCTTAGCGCAATTTGCGCGAAATCACTATTTTGCCGTGACGACTTCCATACCAAACGGCTCGTTCTGCAGTGCAAGTGCCAGAACTTCCTCGATTCGTTTCACCGGATGGATATCTAAATCGGCGATAACGTTATCTGGAATTTCTTCAAGGTCACGTTTGTTTTCATCAGGAATCAGAACAGTCTTAATGCCGCCGCGGTGCGCGGCCAGCAGTTTTTCCTTCAGACCACCGATTGGCAACACCTGACCACGGAGGGTAATTTCCCCGGTCATCGCCACATCGGCGCGCACCGGATTGCCCGTCAGACAGGAAACCAGCGCGGTACACATCGCGATACCTGCGCTTGGGCCATCTTTCGGCGTAGCGCCTTCCGGCACGTGCACGTGAATATCGCGTTTTTCGTAAAAGTCTGAGTTGATACCCAGCTTATCCGCACGCGAACGCACCACGGTCAGCGCAGCCTGGATGGACTCCTGCATCACCTCACCCAGTGAACCGGTATAGGTCAGCTTACCTTTACCCGGAACGCAGGCGGTTTCAATGGTCAGCAGATCGCCGCCCACTTCCGTCCACGCCAGACCCGTCACCTGACCCACGCGGTTTTCGCTATCCGCCCGGCCATAGTCATAGCGCTGCACGCCAAGGAAGTCATGCAGGTTGTCGCCGTTAATCTCGATGTGCTTCAGCGATTTATCCAGCAGCAGCTGTTTTACCGCCTTACGGCACAGTTTCGAGATTTCGCGCTCCAGACCACGCACGCCCGCTTCACGCGTGTAGTAGCGGATAATGCCGATAATCGCGCTGTCATCCACCGTCAGCTCGCCTTTTTTGAGCGCGTTACGCTCAATCTGTTTTGACAGCAGGTGGCGTTTGGCGATGTTCAGCTTCTCATCCTCGGTGTAGCCGGAGAGACGGATCACTTCCATACGATCCAGCAGCGGCGCCGGAATGTTCATGGAGTTGGAGGTCGCGACAAACATCACGTCGCTGAGATCGTAATCCACTTCCAGATAGTGATCGTTAAAGGCCACGTTCTGTTCCGGATCCAACACCTCCAGCAGCGCCGAGGCCGGATCGCCGCGCATGTCCGAAGACATCTTGTCGATCTCATCCAGTAAGAACAGCGGGTTTTTAACGCCCACTTTGGCCATTTTCTGGATCAGTTTGCCCGGCATTGAGCCAATATAGGTACGACGGTGACCGCGGATTTCCGCTTCATCACGCACGCCGCCCAGCGCCATACGCACGTACTTACGTCCGGTGGCTTTGGCGATGGATTGGCCGAGAGAGGTTTTACCGACCCCCGGAGGCCCAACCAGGCACAGGATCGGCCCTTTGAGCTTGTTAACACGGCTCTGCACCGCGAGGTACTCAAGAATACGATCCTTCACGCGCTCAAGGCCGTAGTGATCGGTGTCGAGGATCTCCTGAGCCTGACGCAGGTCTTTTTTGACCTTGCTGCGGGCGTTCCACGGTACCTGCACCATCCAGTCGATGTAGCCGCGAACGACGGTCGCTTCCGCCGACATCGGGGACATCATTTTCAGCTTCTGCAGTTCCGCTTCGGTTTTCTCTTTTGCCTCTTTCGGCATTTTCGCCGCGTCGATCTTACGCTTCAGCGCTTCGTTCTCGTCCGGGGCGTCGTCCATCTCGCCGAGCTCTTTTTGAATGGCTTTCATTTGCTCATTCAGATAGTACTCGCGCTGAGATTTCTCCATCTGTTTTTTCACGCGGTTGCGAATGCGCTTCTCAACCTGCAGCAGATCGATTTCCGACTCCATCATCGCCATCAGATATTCCAGACGTTCGTTAACGTCGGACATCTCCAGCACGGACTGTTTGTCCGCCAGCTTCAGCGGCATATGCGCAGCGATGGTATCCGCCAGGCGCGCCGGATCGTCAATGCTATTCAGCGACGTCAGCACTTCCGGTGGGATTTTCTTGTTCAGCTTGATGTAGCCTTCAAACTGGCTGATGGCCGTACGAACCAGCACTTCCTGCTCGCGTTCGTCAATCGCCGGCGATTCAAGATATTCAGCCTTCGCCGAAAAATGCTCGCCGTTATCAGACAGCGCAGAGATGCGCGCGCGCTGTAAACCTTCGACCAGCACTTTGACAGTACCGTCCGGTAGCTTCAGCATTTGCAAAATAGACGCCACGGTCCCGACGGTGAAAAGATCGTTTACACCCGGCTCATCCGTCGAGGCTTCTTTCTGCGCAACCAGCATGATTTTTTTATCATGATCCATGGCTGCTTCGAGGCAACGGATAGATTTTTCCCGCCCTACAAACAGGGGTATGACCATGTGCGGATAAACCACCACATCGCGCAACGGCAATACGGGGATTTCAATGCGTTCAGAACGCTCAGGATTCATAGAGCTCTCTCTTAGTTTAAAGTCCGCCAGGTAGCCGACGACGCAACTCAACGACGCGTCGCCGTTAATATGTAAACCAGTATATGGGGATGTATTCCATACATTCAACGGCGGGAATGCAGGAAAAATAAAAGGGGAGATAAAATCCCCCCTTTTTGTTAACTGCTTGAGCAAAATGGTTAATTATTCACCAGATGCCTGCTGCGCTTCCGGTTTGCCGTAAATCAGCAGCGGCTTGCTCTGGCCATCGATAACCGAAGCGTCGATGACCACTTTTTCCACGTCTTCCATTGACGGAAGATCGTACATGGTATCGAGCAGCGCGGCTTCAACGATAGAACGCAGACCGCGAGCCCCGGTTTTACGCGCCATCGCTTTCTTAGCGATAGCGTCCAGCGCTTCGTCGCGGAATTCCAGCTCAGCGCCTTCCAGGCTGAACAGCGCCTGATACTGCTTGGTCAGGGCGTTTTTCGGCTCTTTGAGGATCTGAATCAGCGCTTCTTCGCTCAGCTCGCTCAGGGTCGCCACAACCGGCAGACGCCCGATGAACTCAGGAATCAGGCCAAACTTGATCAGATCTTCCGGCTCAACCTGAGACAGCAGCTCGCCTTCGCTGGCTTTGTCAGACTTCGCCTTGACCGTCGCGCCGAAACCAATACCTGAACCGGTTTCAACACGGTGGGAAATGACCTTATCCAGACCGGCAAAGGCGCCGCCGCAGATGAACAGGATCTTAGAGGTATCAACCTGCAGGAACTCCTGCTGCGGATGCTTACGCCCGCCCTGCGGCGGAACCGCGGCAACGGTACCTTCAATAAGCTTCAGCAGCGCCTGCTGCACGCCTTCGCCGGAAACATCGCGAGTGATCGACGGGTTATCCGATTTACGGGAAATTTTATCGATTTCATCAATGTAGACGATACCGCGCTGGGCTTTCTGTACGTCGTAGTCGCACTTCTGCAGCAGCTTCTGGATGATGTTCTCAACGTCTTCACCCACGTAGCCGGCTTCGGTCAGGGTGGTGGCATCCGCCATGGTGAAAGGCACATCCAGCAGGCGCGCGAGCGTTTCCGCCAGCAGCGTTTTACCGGAACCGGTCGGCCCGATCAGCAGAATGTTACTTTTGCCCAGCTCAACGCCGTTGCTGGTATCGCCATTGCGCAGACGTTTGTAGTGATTGTATACCGCCACCGCCAGCACTTTTTTCGCCGGCTCCTGGCCGATAACGTAATCGTCCAGATGATGGCGAATTTCGTGCGGCGTCGGCAGCGCGCTGCGCTCGCGATGCGGCGCGACTTCTTTAATTTCTTCGCGAATGATGTCGTTACATAAATCAACGCATTCGTCGCAGATATACACGGATGGCCCGGCGATTAGCTTACGCACTTCATGCTGGCTTTTGCCGCAAAAAGAGCAGTACAACAGTTTGCCCGAACCATCTTTGCGTTTATCTGTCATGAGTCCAAACCTCTTATTAAGTTCTTTGTGCCGCACACGACGACGCAAATGCCATTCTCAGGCGCAAACCGCTGTGAAGCGTTGTGCCGCCCTCTTTCAAACAAGTATAGCGGCACCCTTGCGCCTGGGGCATCAATTACGATGAGTCAAAATAGCGTCAACGAGGCCGTATTCCACTGCTTCTGAGGCAGACAGGAAGCGATCGCGCTCGGTATCGCGCTCGATCTGCTCAAGGGATTGACCCGTATGATGTGCCATCAGTTCATTCATGCGACCTTTCACTTTCAGGATTTCGCGGGCGTGGATTTCGATATCCGTCGCCTGGCCCTGGTAGCCGCCCAGCGGCTGGTGAATCATCACGCGGGAGTTCGGCAGGCAGAAACGCTTGCCTTTCGCCCCGGCGGTCAGCAGGAACGCGCCCATTGAGGCCGCCTGGCCCATACAAATGGTGCTCACGTCAGGCTTGATGAACTGCATGGTGTCATAGATAGACATCCCGGCGGTAATCACCCCGCCCGGAGAGTTAATGTACAGATAGATATCTTTTTCCGGGTTTTCCGCTTCCAGAAACAGCATCTGCGCCACGATCAGGTTAGCCATGTGGTCTTCTACCTGGCCGGTCAGAAAAATGACGCGCTCCTTGAGCAGACGGGAGTAAATATCAAATGAACGTTCGCCGCGTGAGGTCTGTTCAATGACCATCGGCACCAGGGCCATATGGGGTGCAAAGTTGTCTCGTTCGCCACTGTATGACATTTCCGTCTCCTGGATTAATTTGAAAAAAACCGCTGCACTGATTGTAACCTTACGGACGGATTATCAGCCAGAATTTCTGCCGTCGGGCAGAAGTGCATAGATGCACGCTTCATTACGGCGCATGATTATGCCAATGCAGTTACGTCTCCCGGTTATGGGGATGACGTTGCCATAATTCAAGCATAACAATCTTTTGTCGTAACGCTATCACTGAAATCGCCTTTTCGCACTCATCCTAAGGCTATCATTGCAATAAAAAAACCCGCAGCCTTTCGGCAACGGGTTTTTGCTCAAACCTTAAACCTTGGGGCGAAATTACGCCTGCTGGTTCATCAGTTCGCTGAAGGAAGTGGCTTTTTCAGACACTTTAGCTTTCGCCAGCACGGCTTCAACGGCCTGCTCTTCCAGCGCGACGTTGCGCATGTTGTCCATCAGCTCTTTGTTTTTGCTGTAGAACTCAACCACTTCTTTCGGATCTTCGTAAGCGGAAGCCATCTCTTCGATCAGGCCTTTAACGCGATCTTCGTCAGCTTTCAGCTCGTTGGTACGAATCACTTCGCCCAGCAGCAGGCCAACAACAACGCGGCGTTTAGCCTGCTCTTCGAACAGCTCACGCGGCAGCTCCAGAGCCTGTTTCTCGTTACCGCCGAAACGCTGAGCAGCCTGACGGCGCAGAACGTCGATTTCGCTGTCGATCAGCGCAGCCGGAACGTCGATATCGTTAGCTTTAACCAGACCTTCGATAGCCTGAGATTTAACGCGGTTACGCACGGCGCCTTTCAGCTCGCGCTCCATGTTTTTACGCACTTCAGCGCGCAGACCGGCTACGGAACCATCTTCAACGCCGAAACGTTTGATGAACTCTTCAGTCAGCTCTGGCAGTTCACGTTCTTCAACTTTCTTCAGGTTGATAACGAACTTAGCTGCTTTACCTTTCAGGTTTTCAGCGTGGTACTCTTCCGGGAAGGTCACGTCGATGGTGAACTCTTCGCCAGCCTTGTGACCTTTGATACCGTCTTCAAAGCCCGGGATCATACGACCCTGGCCCATCGCCAGTACGAAGTCAGAGGCTTTGCCGCCTTCGAACTCTTCGCCGTCAACGGAACCGGTGAAATCAACGGTCACGCGATCTTCTGCATCAACAGCGCCGTCTTTGTCTTTCCAGTTCGCCTGCTGCTTACGCAGAGTATCCAGCATGGTGTCAACGTCAGCATCGGTCACTTCAACAACCGGTTTTTCAACTTCGATCGCTTCCAGACCCTGCAGTTCAACTTCCGGATAAACTTCGAACTCTACCGCGTAGGTGAAGTCTTCACCCAGCTTGTATTCGCCCGGAACGTAGTTCGGCGCGCCGGCCGGATTAATTTTTTCTTTGATGATCGCGTCAACGAAGTTACGGCTCATCAGGTCACCCAGCACGTCCTGGCGAACAGATGCGCCATAACGCTGAGCAACAACATTCATCGGCACTTTGCCTTTACGGAAGCCGTCAATGCGAACTTTTTTCGCTACGTTGACCAGCTCGCTTTTGACAGCATTCTCGATGCTGTCAGCGGCGATAGTAATCGTTACACGGCGCCCAAGGCCCTGAGTGGTTTCAACTGAAACTTGCATCTTGTTACCTCAAAAAAATCACAGTGCTCGGTCAACTCTGGAAGCGCGAACAGGTTGCTTCGCAGAACCGGGATGCCCTCTTCAAATCAGAAACACATTCCCTGTCGTCAGAATCATCCCGAAGACATTCATAATAAAAGACGCGGCATTATAGCGGCATCACTTTTGTGAGTCGAGAACGGTTGTCGCCCACTGCTGCGGCTTTTTTCACATTTCCCGAGCAAATTTGCCTGTAAATATGCGTGAATTGCACATTTTCCAGGCAAAACAAAACGGCCCGCAGGCCGTTTTCTCATAAATCTTCACGCAACATACTGGAAAAGCTCCAGCGGTTGCAAATGCGATTTCTACGCGATACTTCCAGCCCCGCGACAAGGAGGAGAAGCAAAGACGGTATCCTGTAGCCCTTCCCACTCTTTGATTGTATAGGTATGCAACGCCAGAGCGTGCACGGTGCTTGATAGTTCCTCAGTCAACGTTCCGTAAATCATACGGTGACGATTAAGAAAACGCTCGCCAAGGAAGCGATCGCTCACCAACACCACTTTAAAATGACTTTCAGAGCCCGCAGGAACGTTGTGGCGATAGCTTTCATCCACGACTTCAAGATACACCGGGTCGAACGCTGCCCTAAGTTTTGCTTCGATCTGTTCACGTATCATCATGAATTTTCTCCTCCGACAACGCTGTATTGCCGCCATTCCCTTTAAATGTTAGCCGCTTTTACCGCTTCCATTGGGCGAAAACAACAAAAAATTAGCATTCCTCTGATATTTTCATGCAAAAGTATCGGCTTTAGTGGTTCGGTGTCCTGAAAGCCCTGCCTGCGTTGCGATAAGAGATGCAGTCAGGACAGAAAACGCACAAGGCGATGAATTTACATGCGTTGCCACTTCCCCTTGCCGTTGGCGATGTTATGATGGCGGGAATTTTCCTCATTACCACTCCACCATGCGTTGAGACCCTGAACATGTTTAAGAAAATTCTTTTTCCTTTGGTCGCGCTGTTTATGCTGGCCGGATGCGCCACTCCGCCGACTACCATCGATGTTTCACCGAAAATCACCCTGCCGCAGCAGGATCCCAGTCTGATGGGCGTGACCGTCAGCATTAACGGCGCCGATCAGCGTCCGGATCAGGCGCTGGCGAAAGTCACCCGCGATAACCAACAGGTTACGCTCACCGCTTCCCGCGACCTGCGCTTCCTGTTGCAGGAAGTGCTCGAGAAACAGATGACCTCGCGTGGCTATATGATTGGCCCGAACGGCGCCGTGGATCTGCAAATCATCGTGAATAAACTGTACGCCGACGTTTCTCAAGGTAACGTGCGTTACAACATTGCGACCAAAGCCGATATTGCGATCGTTGCCACTGCCGCCAACGGCAATAAGATGACGAAAAACTATCGTGCCAGCTACTCTGTTGAAGGCGCCTTCCAGGCCTCGAATAAAAATATCGCCGATGCGGTTAATAGCGTCATGACCGATACCATTAGCGATATGGCGCAGGACACCAGCATTCACGATTTCATCAAGCAAAACGCGCGTTAATTGAAGTCGCAGACCCGGCCTCGCGCCGGGTCTGCACGACATGCCATGTCTAATCATTACTTACGCATTTTCACGCAGCCAAAATCAGCTATCCTGCTGATCCTCGGTTTTGCCTCGGGACTACCGCTCGCCCTCACCTCCGGCACGCTGCAGGCGTGGATGACCGTTGAAAACATCGATCTGAAAACTATCGGTTTTTTCTCGCTCGTCGGCCAGGCCTACGTCTTTAAGTTCCTCTGGTCGCCGGTGATGGACCGCTATACGCCGCCGTTTCTCGGCCGTCGTCGCGGCTGGCTGCTGGCGACCCAGTTTCTGCTCCTTATCGCCATTGCGGCGATGGGTTTCCTTGAACCGTCCACGCAGCTGCGCTGGATGGCGGCGCTGGCGGTGGTCATCGCCTTTTGTTCCGCCTCGCAGGATATCGTGTTTGACGCGTGGAAAACTGACGTGCTGGCCGCGGAAGAGCGGGGCACCGGAGCGGCAATCAGCGTGCTGGGCTATCGTCTGGGGATGCTGGTCTCCGGCGGGCTGGCGCTCTGGCTGGCCGATCGCTGGCTGGGTTGGCAAGGGATGTACTGGCTGATGGCCGCGCTGCTGATCCCCTGCATTATCGCCACGCTGCTGGCGCCGGAACCCAGCGACGTTATTCCGGTGCCGAAAACGCTGGAGCAGGCCGTTGCCGCACCGCTGCGCGACTTCTTCGGCCGCAATAATGCCTGGCTCATTCTGCTGCTGATTGTCCTTTATAAGCTTGGCGACGCGTTTGCCATGAGCCTGACCACCACGTTCCTGATTCGCGGCGTCGGTTTCGATGCGGGTGAAGTGGGAATGGTGAATAAAACGCTCGGCCTGTTCGCCACGATTGTCGGCGCGCTTTACGGCGGCGTGCTTATGCAGCGCCTGACGTTGTTCCGCGCGCTGCTGATTTTCGGCCTGCTGCAGGGGGTATCCAACGCCGGATATTGGCTGCTCTCAATTACCGATAAGCACCTTTTCTCCATGGCGACGGCGGTGTTTTTCGAAAATCTGTGCGGCGGGATGGGCACCGCGGCGTTCGTCGCGCTGCTGATGACGCTGTGCAATAAATCGTTTTCGGCCACCCAGTTTGCCCTGCTCTCAGCCCTCTCTGCCGTTGGGCGCGTGTATGTTGGCCCCATCGCCGGCTGGTTTGTTGAAGCCCACGGCTGGCCTACTTTCTATCTCTTTTCCGTCGTCGCCGCGGTACCGGGGATTGTGCTGCTGTTAATTTGCCGGCGTACGCTGGAACACACCCAGCGCTCAGAAAGCTTTATGCCCCGCACGCGCTTTCCACAAACCTACGGGCTGGCATTGATTATTCTGGCTGCTGGCTGCCTGATGCTGGCGATATGGCTGCTGCTGCTGACGCTCAACGCGCTGGATTACACCAATTTCTCCTTCCTTGCCAGCCTGCTTGAGATCGCTGTGCTCACCGCCATTGCGGGTATTTTACTCGGCGCCTTCCTTGACTATCTGGCATTACGTAAAACCGAGCTGATTTAAATCAGCGCAGAAACGTACGTGGACGTTGTAATTACCAAACGTAATTATAACGTCTTATTAACGATTTTATATTCATCGTAGCCGATTTGTTGTTTTGTGCGTTTTAGATTTCTGGAAATTATTGACAATTTTTATGCGAATCTTTAAATAATTTAACCGATTCAGCTTTGCAGGTTTTATTTTCCGCTTTTACGATGTCTTTTATTTGATAATTAATTGTTAATTATTTGTGTTGTTTTGCGGGTAGTTATGCTCATTCTCTTATAAAGCCTTTCGTTCTTATCCCTTTCGTTATCAATCCCGCCTAAATCAAGGTTTGCAAGCGATAATGTCACACTCCGTAACATATGTGACAGGGCAAGCAGAAGCCGCTAACATAGAGCAGACACAGCTCCAACTATGTTTACAGTAATGCAACCTTCCCGTAAAATGCCCGTACACTTTAAGCGCCACCAGATTCCGTGGAATTGAGGTCGTTCAATGAGACTTAGGAAATACAATAAAAGTTTGGGATGGATGTCATTAATCGCAGGCACTGTATTACTCAGTGGTTGTGATTCTGCACTCCTCGACCCAAAAGGACAGATTGGACTGGAGCAACGCTCTCTGATTCTGACGGCCTTCGGCCTGATGATGATCGTCGTTATTCCAGCCGTCTTGATGGCAGTAGGATTTGCCTGGAAGTATCGTGCGAGCAATAAAGATGCGAAGTATAGCCCGAACTGGTCACACTCCAACAAAGTGGAAGCTGTGGTCTGGACGGTTCCTATCCTGATCATCCTGTTCCTGGCCGTTCTGACCTGGAAAACCACTCACGCATTAGAGCCGAGCAAACCGCTTGCTCACGATGAGAAACCTATCACTATCGAAGTCGTTTCGATGGACTGGAAATGGTTCTTCATCTATCCGGAACAAGGCATTGCTACCGTCAACGAAATCGCCTTCCCGGCGAACGTACCGGTACACTTCAAAGTGACCTCCAACTCCGTGATGAACTCGTTCTTTATCCCACGTTTAGGTAGCCAGATTTACGCAATGGCCGGGATGCAGACTCAGCTGCACCTCATCGCGAACGAAGCTGGTACTTACGACGGTATCTCCGCCAGCTATAGCGGCCCGGGCTTCTCAGGAATGAAGTTCAAAGCTATCGCCACGCCGGATCGTGCAACCTTCGATCAGTGGGTAGCGAAAGCCAAACAGTCTGCGAACGCCATGGACTCCATGGAAACGTTCGACAAACTGGCTGCGCCTAGCGAATACAACAAAGTGGAATACTTCTCTAACGTGAAACCAGATTTGTTTAAAGATGTTGTTAACAAATTTATGTCTCACGGTAAGAGCATGGATATGACCCAACCTGAGGGCGAGCACGCAGCGCACGAAGGAATGGAAGGCATGGACATGAGCCACGCGGAAACCGCTCACTAAGGGGCCGAGGAAGAAAACGATGTTCGGAAAACTTACACTGGATGCAGTGCCCTACCATGAACCCATTATTGTGGTTACGGTGGCTGCAATTATCATTGGGGGACTGGCGCTTCTGGCGGCCATCACTTACTTCGGTAAGTGGTCCTACCTTTGGAATGAGTGGCTGACTTCGGTTGACCACAAACGTCTCGGTATCATGTACGTTATCGTAGCAATCGTCATGTTGCTGCGTGGCTTCGCTGACGCCGTTATGATGCGTAGCCAGCAGGTGCTGGCCTCGGCCGGGGAAGCAGGCTTCCTGCCGCCTCACCACTACGATCAGATCTTTACCGCCCACGGCGTTATCATGATCTTCTTCGTAGCGATGCCGTTTGTTATCGGTCTGATGAACCTGGTGGTTCCGCTGCAGATCGGCGCGCGCGACGTTGCCTTCCCATTCCTTAACAACCTGAGCTTCTGGTTCACCGTTGTGGGCGTGATTCTGGTTAACCTCTCTCTGGGCGTCGGTGAATTCGCGCAGACCGGTTGGCTGGCCTATCCGCCGCTCTCGGGAATTGAGTACAGTCCGGGCGTCGGGGTCGATTACTGGATCTGGGCTCTCCAGCTATCCGGTATTGGTACAACGCTCACCGGTATTAACTTCTTCGTAACGATTATCAAGATGCGTGCCCCTGGCATGACCATGTTCAAGATGCCGGTGTTTAGCTGGGCATCTCTGTGCGCCAACATCCTGATTATCGCCTCCTTCCCAATTCTGACCGTCACCGTCGCGCTGCTGACCCTGGACCGCTACCTGGGCACCCATTTCTTTACCAACGATATGGGTGGCAACATGATGATGTACATCAACCTGATTTGGGCCTGGGGTCACCCGGAAGTGTACATTCTGGTTCTGCCGGTATTCGGTGTCTTCTCCGAAATCGCCGCAACCTTCTCGCGTAAGCGTCTGTTTGGCTACACCTCGCTGGTATGGGCAACAGTGTGTATTACCGTTCTGTCGTTCATCGTTTGGCTGCACCACTTCTTTACTATGGGTGCGGGCGCGAACGTAAACGCCTTCTTCGGTATTACGACCATGATTATCGCTATCCCGACCGGGGTTAAGATCTTCAACTGGCTGTTTACCATGTACCAGGGCCGTATCGTCTTCAACTCAGCAATGCTGTGGACGATTGGCTTTATCGTGACCTTCTCCGTAGGGGGTATGACCGGCGTACTGCTGGCGGTACCGGGCGCAGACTTCGTGCTGCACAACAGCCTGTTCCTGATCGCGCACTTCCATAACGTCATCATCGGCGGCGTGGTGTTCGGTTGCTTCGCAGGTCTGACCTACTGGTGGCCGAAAGCCTTTGGCTTCACCCTGAACGAAACCTGGGGCAAACGCGCTTTCTGGTTCTGGATCATCGGCTTCTTCGTGGCGTTTATGCCGCTGTACGTACTGGGCTTCATGGGTATGACCCGTCGCCTGAGCCAGCAGATTGACCCGCAGTTCCACCCGATGCTGGTTGTTGCAGCCTGCGGTGCGGCGCTGATCGCTTGCGGTATTCTCTGCCAGCTGATTCAGTTCTACGTTTCTATCCGCGATCGCGAGCAGAACCGTGACCTGACCGGCGACCCGTGGGGCGGCCGTACGCTGGAGTGGGCAACCTCTTCTCCTCCGCCGTTCTACAACTTTGCTATCGTTCCTGTCGTTCACGAGCGTGACGCGTTCTGGGAAATGAAAGAAAAAGGCGACGCGTATAAGAAACCGGCTGGCTATGAAGAGATTCATATGCCGAAAAACAGCGGCGCGGGCATCGTTATTGCTGCTTTCGCAACGGTGTTTGGTTTCGCAATGATCTGGCATATCTGGTGGATGGCGATTGCAAGCTTCGTCGGTATCCTGGCGACCTGGATTATTAAGAGCTTTGACGAGGACGTGGATTACTACGTGCCGGTTGCAGTAGTCGAAAAACTGGAAAATCAGCATTTCGATGAGATTAACAAAGCAGGGCTGAAAAATGGCAACTGATACTCTTGCGCATAACGCCCACGCGCACGAACACGGGCACCATGATACAGGACCGATGAAGGTATTCGGTTTCTGGATCTACCTGATGAGCGACTGCATTATCTTCGCCACTCTGTTCGCTACCTATGCCGTTCTGGTGAACGGCACGGCGGGCGGCCCGACCGGTAAAGAAATTTTTTAACTGCCGACCGTGGGTG
>OBYW01000555.1_pt1 | contig 14516 bp, 8 predicted proteins | sample 1476841 | NCBI WGS metagenome assembly OBYW01 (sample SAMEA2580222, study PRJEB22360) | human gut metagenome | biome: human gut; feature: human-associated habitat; material: faeces | place: Denmark | collected 2008/2010
CGCCGATACCGCCCAGGTCGTCGCCTGCGCCGGTATCGTCCGGCATGCCGAACGCCATTTCGTCGATATCGATGCCCTTCATCAGGTCTTCGAACTGCGAATCGATGGACGCAGCGCCATCGGCGTCAGCGGATTCGGCCGCGGCCTGATCCGTAGCATCCGCAGACGGTCCGGTACCGTTGCCTGCTCCCCCGGCCGTGCCGCGTTCGTCACCGGACGCCGTCTGCCCGAACGTCTCCTCATGGGTGATGGGGCGGGTCGGGTCGCCATGGAAATCACCATCTTTGGGGTCGGCTTTGGAACCCACACGCCCCAAATCGCCACTGCGTAGATGTTCGAAGGCGCTTAGGGCCTCGCTCATCATCGCCTCGATGGCGGAATCCTGTTCGGCAATCGCCTCTTCAAGACCAATGGAATCGATGTGCAACGACACCTGGCGCACGGATTCGCTGGTGCCGAAACTCAGCGCTGCCATCATCAGGCCGACACGCAGGTTGTAGGCGGCGCTCATCGACGCGCGTTCGGCGCTGCTCAGCGCACGCCACGTACGGCGAGTGGTGTCATACCGGCTATCGGGCATCATCGAGGTGCCGGCAGTGGTGAAGCCAATGGCCACTTCACCCGAATCCAAGCGCGACCGGAACTCCACATCAAACCGATACGGCAACCGTAACCGGCGCAACAGTGAGGAGAGGGTCTGACGATACACCCATTCGTCGCTCCTCGCCGGCGAACACGAAGGCCGAGCGGCTTGAGTGTTGGTGTCGCTCTTATTGGTCCGCTCTACAGCGCCCTCAACACTCTCAGTACTTTCAGCGCCCGCAGCATTCGTCACACCCGAATCCGGCACGTTCTGCTGGGTCAGCACATCTCGAGGATCAGGGAATTCACTGCGAATCTGCCCAGCCGTGCGTGCGGCGATATCGACCAGGCTCAGCACGGCCCGACGCTCCTGCTCGCCATCATACGGGTCAAGCGCCATAATCGCAGGGTTCTCAATGAGTTTCATGTCGATTTGCGCGGCCTCGGCACGGGTCACCGTATCTTCCGTAGGGTTGCGCCCCAAGGAAGCGTTGCGCTCCAGCCAAGCGCTCACCGCAGCGAATCGGTTGAGGTTGCCTTCGATCTTCAAGGATTTCAGCGCCTGCCCGAATGCCAAGGACTTATCCCACGTAAAGAAATAGCCGCTCGAATACGTCGAGGTGTACAGGTGCAACGGTTCGGCGCCATGCACCGCTTCCAGTCCCGGCGTGGTGTCGAGGGCGCCGGCTTCGCGCATCAGATCGGCGAAGTGATCCTCCAGACCGGAGGCCCGCATGCCGTGGGCTCGTGCCGCCAAAGTGTCACGCACCGAACGGCGAATCGCACCGATTGGCGCCTCACGGTTGAGACGGCGGAAGATATTGCCGGAACCGAATCCGATGAGCAGACCATTGATCTGCGGCAACATATACGTGGCGAAGAACGCGATGGTAATGGCATCGCGGTATTCCAAATCATGACGCATCACAGGCGGCAGATTGGCACGCATCTGCTCAAGCGTGTACCGGTTGCCGGCCTTGAGCCATGAGGCGAGCCACGTCATGCGTCCGGTGTCGTCACGCCCCACCACGCCACCGGTAATGGCCTTCACGCCGTCAGCACCATGACCAAGGCCACGCCCCAAACCACGCCCATGATGCAGCGCACTTCCCAGGCCATGGCCTGCACGGGAGAAACCGGAACGTGAACGCGGCTCGTCGCTTTCGCCCAGCCGCTCACCGTCCGGCAGAGTCACTTCCTTTTCCTTGCCGAACATGAATCGCGCCTGCATATCCTGCACGTCCATGTTGGGGTCGGTGCCCACGAATACGCGGCCATGCGTATCGGCGAACGCCACCTGCGCAAAATGATCGCGGTCGGGGAAAATGCCAAGCGAAAAGCCACGGCCTCTGGTGGAGGGCAGCTGCGCCCATCCAAGCACCAGCCCTTCCGGCACGTTCTCCAATTCGGGGAAGGTGCGCCGCTTGATTACAGGACTCAGCGCCACTGCATGGCGAGTCAGTTCGTCGATAATGCCGCCTTTACGCTCACTGATCTCCCGCAAGGCATCGCCGAACGGATTCGTATCGTGCTTCTTCGGCTTGGACAGTCCCAGATCGGCCGCGAGCGCGTTCATCGAATCCTTCAGCCCGCCCAGCAGTGGCGTGCGGTTGTGCTTCCCATGGTCCGATGTACGTTTTGGCATGATTCACATTGTCTCTTGTTTGCCCGACATCAAGCCCGAATAAAGCCTATAGAATAAATGCGTGCATTCCATAGACCACACTCGCGCAGACCGTCCGATGCCGTCGAATCATGAACGGCACCTGCCCAGCCGCCCGGATACCCGGCACCGGCTGCGTTTGGTGCGCCTGCTGATCGCCTTGCTGGCCGCCGTCGCCGCCATCGCCGCCATGGAGTGCATCGTGTTCAACCTGCCGTTCTGGCGTACGCTCGGAGCGAGCACGGATACGAACGCCGTGCATAACACGCTGGGTTCGGGTCTCACGCGCCGGAATGATGGCATGTTGACCGTCACCGATCCGACCAAGGCCTATCTTGAACTGACCGCGGACGGCACGTCGGATTACCTCCGCATCGATACCGAGAGCAGCAAGGTCATCGATAAGGCCCGCGAGCAGGCCGAGGCCGAATCCAAAGCGAACGACGATAAGGAAGTCTTCAAACCGCTGGCGACCATTCATGTGCGCGCGGATGTCGATGGCATCACCGGCAAGGCCCAGTCGATGAATCCCGACGCTATTCGCAGCCATTATGTCAAGGCGCCGGGTGCCGGCATCGTGCGTATTTGGATTCAGGAAGAGCGCGGCGCGATCGTACCGGTCACCGACGCCCGCGCCAACGTGCGCGTACCGTTCGTCATCAATTGGATGCGCGTGCTCGCCATGGCCTTGGTGTTGCTGATGATTGCCGTCTGGAGGCCGGGATCGCGCCTGTGGCGTATCACGCTTGACCCGTCCAGCACTCGGCAACGACTTGCTTTCGTGGGGCTTCTGGCGATTCCTACCCTGCTTATCGGCGTATCCATCATCCACGAACTGTGGTACACGTCTTCGCTCGTCTTCCACGTTTCCGGCGATTACACCTATGATTTCGACCAGTATGGGCATGTGGCCGATGCGCTGGTCGCCGGCCGGCCCTGGCTCGACTTGCCCGTTCCCGAACAGCTGGCCGCCACCGAGCACCCCTATGACGTAGCCACACGTGCCCAGCTACTCGCCAATGGAGCCAGTCCGCTCTACTGGGATTACGCGTATTATGACGGTCACTGGTATTCCTATTTTGGCGTGTTGCCCGCAGTGCTGCTGTTCGTCCCCTATCGTCTGCTGGCCGGTCATAATCTGCCGACATCCGCCGCCGAGTATATTCTCGTGCTGCTGTTCATCATCTTCTTCTCCTTGCTGGTGCTGCGCGTCATCCATCGTGTGATGCCGAAGACTTCGGTGGCGGCCGCGTCGTTAGTAGTGGTCTCATCGTTGGTGAGCGCGCAAATGGGGTATTTGCTGTATCGCACGAACTTCTATCAGATACCGTTCGCCGCATCGCTGACGTTGACGTCGCTGGGACTATGGCTATGGCTCGGCGCGGACACGTCCCGCCGTCCGCTGAGACCATCGGACCGATGGCAGGCGGGCGATGCCAAGCCTCTCTCCCTGCCACGACTGGCCTTGGGCGCCTTGTGCATTGCGGCGAATTTCGGATGCCGACCGACGTTCACCTTGGCCGCATTGCTTGCGTTCCCCCTGTTCTGGCCGCAGATTCGCGCGCTGGGCACCGGTCTGCGCACACGCCGCATCAAGCCGTTGCAGGCGTTGCGCGCGCCGCTGGCGGTAATCATTCCCGCCATTCTCGTCGTGACGCCTCTGATGGCGTGGAACATGGTTCGGTTCGATTCCCCGTTCAATTTCGGCAATGCGTATCAGTTCTCCATATCCGATATGACCCGGTATACCACCCCGTCCGCGGATATGCCCGCCAACATCTGGTATTACCTGTTCCTGCCGCTGCGCTTCATGGATCGTTTCCCGTGGCTGGCGGGCTCTCCCGCCCCGATGCCGCAATGGGGTTATTACGAGGTGATGGTCGGCGCGATTTTCACGGCCACGCCACTGACCTTGATGGCTTTGGCGCTGCCCCTGCTGCGCAGATTGGAAACACACGGCATGCGGCCATGGCTGATGTCTTGCTTGGCCGTGGCGGCGGTGCTGGTCGTATTCGACAGCCGCGTCGGCGGTTTGGGATGGCGGTATTCCGCCGATTTCGGCTGGCTGATCTCGCTGGCGTCCATACCGGGGCTACTGTGGCTGGTCAATGGGCGCGAACCGCTCATTGGCGGGGGCCAACGACGCCGCTTCAGGCGATGGCATCGCCCGCGTCACTCCGTGGCGTTGGCTGATGCGCTGGGTCGTGATGCTGGCCGTATTGTGGGCGCTGGGCATAGCCATACTAAGTTGCTTCGTGCAGTCGCGCAGCGATTCGATGATCGCCAACAATCCGACGCTCTGGCATCAGGTTCAGTCTTGGTTCACCCTGCTATAGGACCGGACCGCTCGGCGACCCGCCAAGCTTCAGTATTCTCCCAGCATTCCGGCCGGTGTTTTCCAAGACCTGCGGCATAATGTATGTGACGTAATTCACTAATCGTTTACCCATACTGTCGTGAGGGTTTCCCCGTGTCCACTGCCGTCCGTAGTCGCGTCTTCAAAATATCCGCAGCAGCCGTCACCGCAGCCATCGCCATTGGTCTGTGCCTGTTCTCACAGGACGACGTCAGCGCCTCCATCAAGGAACGCCGCGTGGAGCGGCTCAACGCCCAGATCGAGAACGTCTATACCGACGAATACCAGCAGATGATGGACACCGAGATCGCCGACGAGCGCGACGCCAAAGAACGCACAGTCGACAGCATCTACACCAAGGTGAACCCGTACGGCACCAACACCACGTCCATGTACGTGTACTTCACCACCGATCAGGCCTCCACCGTCAGCTACACCGTTTCCGCTGAGGGGTACCCGGATTACACGGCCAACGCCATCACCAGCGATGAGGCGGCCGCCGCATACCGTGAGGCCGCCGCCGGCGACGCCGACGGTTCCGGCAATGTCGGCGGTACCAGCACGGCGAGTCAGACGACCACGGTATCGAGCAATGACATCGCCTCCACCGAGCACGAGTTTCTGGTGTTGGGACTGATCCCCAAGGTCAAGAACACCATTACCCTGACCATCACCGACACCGACGGCAACGCCACCACGCGCACCATCGAGCAGACCGGCCCGAAACTGCTCGGCGAGGAGGAAGTACGGCTCGAACAGGCCATCGCCCCCGACGAATCCACGGTCACCACGCTCGGCAATGGCCTGTACGCGATTCTCGGCAATGATTCCAACGAGCAGGATTTCATGTACTACTATGACGCGAACGGTGTGATTCGCGGCGAAATCCCGGTGCTCTACTACCGCTCGCACCGTCTGCTGTTCGACAATGACGGCATCATGTGGTTCTCCGCCTCCACCAAGCATTTCGTCGGCATGAACCGCCTAGGCAAGCTGGTCAAGATCATCAATCTGGGCGACCAGTACATCCTGCACCATGATTACGCGCTGGGTTCCGACGGCAATATCGTCTCTCTGGCCACCGATCTGAAACATTCGGACCATGCCGTGCAGGATCAGGTCATCAAGGTGGACACCGACTCCGGCGAGGTGAGCCTGCTGGTGGATTTCGGCGACCTGTTCCCCGATTACAAGCAATCCACCGATCATTCCGGCATCGACGAATCCGATCCGACCGCCACGAACCGTTGGGACTGGATCCACTTCAACACCATCCAGCTCATGGATGATGGCTCCGCGTTGCTGTCCGCACGTGAGACCTCCACGATGATCAAGATCAATGACATCGAAGGCACGCCGTCGCTCGACTACATGATCGGCGAGCCGAGCGTATGGAATGGCATGGATGCGCAGCCCTCCTTCCTGACCAAGGTGGGCGATTCCGGCGACACCGGCGGCCAGCACTCAATCACTGTGCAGTACGATTCCTCGCTGGAGGACGGCCAGTACTACATCTACATGTTCGATAACGACTTCGGTTATGCCATGACCCGTCCTGATTTCGATTGGACCATGATCGATGGCATTTCGACCGCGCAGAGCTCCAAGGATGAGAACTCGAACTCCCAGTTCCGCAAGTACCTGGTCGACGAGAACGCCGGAACCTACACCGAAGTGCAGGACTTCGATGTGCCGTATTCGCCGTATGTCTCCTCCGCACAGGAACTGTCCGATGACCTGAACCTGGTGGACATCGGCATGCAGGGCCTGTTCGGCGTCTACGATGACGACGGCAACCTCAAGGCACAGTACAAGATGGTGCTCAGTTCGGGATACATCTACCGCGTCTACCAGTACGGCTTCCGCGGCTTCTACTTCGCGTGAGGATTGGCATCGACCTCACGGCCGATGCCAATCCTCCAACGGCCGATTCCTATCTGCTACCGCTTCGCAGCCTCATACTTGCGGCGAATCAGATCCTCATAAAACGCCACAGCCTCAGCCGGCGCTCCGTCAAACGCGACCGCGTGCTCGTCCAGCACCAGTACGCGGTCGATGGCGTATTCGGGCCGGCGGATCATATCCGTGTCATGCGTGGCGAAAATCACCTGCTTGTTGTAGCTGAACAACGCCTTGGCCACATGCGCGGCGCCAATCTCATCCAATCCCTTGCTCGGCTCATCCGCCACAATCGCACTCGGCTCAAAGCTCAGCGCGGCCGCAATAGCCAGCAGGTGCCGTTTCTCGGAGTCCAGTTCGCTGGCCTTGGCCTTGGAGACCTGCGCCAAATCAAAATGCGCGAACAGATTGCCGATGCGCGCATGACGTTCTGACTCGGGCACCTTGTGCTTTTTCAGCGCTTCGGAAACAGCCTCGGAAATATTCGCCGCTTGGTAAAAGCTGTTCGGAATCTCCTCGCGGCGAACTTTGCCGACCAGATTATCGATGCGCTTCGCGTCCTTCTTCACAGCCGGGTCAAGACGTTCCTCACCGCCCGCAATGGTCACCGTGCCGGCGTTGGCCTTCAACGAACCGTCCAGCAGACCCAGCAATGTGGATTTGCCTGCGCCGTTCAGTCCGATCACAGCCACCCGCAGCTCGCTGATGGTGATGTCCGTGGGAGCAAGTCCCACGTGCCCATCATCATACGTATGCCCGGCCTGATCCAAAGTGAACGTCAGCGACGCCGGGCGTGGCAGTTCTTTCGGTCTAAACAAGAATCCCATGCCGCTATTGTACGTGGAGTACAGGCGTGGTGCCGGCAAACACCGGCCTATCGCAGCAAAGCGGCGACGGTATTGAGCACGGCGCGGATGCCACGCTCGAATTCGTCCGGTTCGGGTAGCAGGGAAACGGCCAGGTATCCATTGGAAGTCATGTCGAAGAAGTAGCCGGGCTGTCCGGTCAGTTTGTGCTCGTCAATCAACCGCAGCACCAGCTCGTTCTCATCGATGACTGAAGGCACTCGTAGCAGCACGTTCCAGCCGCCTTCGGCCCGTAGCACGCTGACCAGCCCGTTGGGATCGGCGTCAAGCAACTCGTGCAACTTGGCCAGGTTATTGCGCACGCGCTCCCCCACCCGTCTGGTCTGTGCGGGCGCGGCGTTCAATAATGCGGGAATCCGTTCGGCGATGATGTCACTCATCGGCAGATAATCATCGGCGATGACGTCCAGTCGACGCTGTGCCTCGGCAACGTCCTCGGCAGGTCCGGACACCTGAATCCACCCGACTTTGGCGTGCGGCGCGGCCAGCATTTTGGAGAATCCGTCTAGGGCGAAGGTGAGCACGCCGCGCTCCCCCGCGAGCCGTGCGTTGCCGGGGAAAGGTTCGAGAGAGTAATCGAAGAACACTTCATCGGCGATAAGGGCGATGCCATGCTCACGGCACAATGTCACGATACGTGCACGCTCGGTTGGTTTTACGTACGAACCGGTCGGATTGTTCGGGTTGATGAGCACCAATGCTCTGATGCGTTCGCCACCGGGCTCGCTGAGCAGCCGCTCGAGTTCGGCGATGTCGATGAACCAGGAGCCGTCGAATTGCAACTGGTATTCGACCGTGTCAACGCATTCAAGCCGTGCAATCGACTCAATCAGCGGATAGCCGGGTTTGGGTGCCAGCACCGCGTCGCCGGCATCGCAAAGTAACTTAATCAGCCACGAATACGCCTCGGACGTGGAGCTCAGCAAGTACAGGGCGTCCGGGTCAACGCCCTCGATGGCGGTATTCGCATTGTTGAAAGCGGCATGGCGCTCGTTCCCGCCCTCGCTGGCAGCGGGCGAAGTCGACTGAGGGCTGCTTGCGTCTACCGCCTTTGCCGTATTGAGGAATGCGGCCAATGCTTCTCGCGCCGCACGCGGTCCACGCGGGTCGGCCGTATACACGCTCGGCACCAATTCAGGTGCCAGCCCGTGGCGGGTCGGATTGGAATCGTTGAGTTTTGTGGGTTTTGCATTGCTGAGTGCGATGCCGTTTGCCTTGGCTGCCGCCTCGGCCGCCGCAATGGGATTCGGCGCAGAAATATCCACACGAGAAGAGAAATGCACGCTCATACCCTCCCACGATAGAGCGTGGTGCCCCCTGCCCCGCTCTCAAACGCGACACATTCCCGGGAACGCGTCGCCACAGACCTCCATACACACGCCCACTTTGCGCAACATTCCCGGGAACGCGTCGCATACCTTTCCTATGCAATGCAAAAGGCCGCCCGACTAGTCGGACGACCTGAAGCATATTCGCGGGTCAGCGCTGCACACCCACGCTCACTGGCTCACTGCTGCTTGGTGCTGGCATAGTAGGCGGCACCGACGATGCCGGCCTGGTTACGCAGCTTGGCGGGCACGATCGGGGTCTTGATATCCACGTACGGCAGGAACTTTTCGCTCTGACGGCTCACGCCGCCGCCGACGGTGAACAGGTCCGGGTTGAAGTACTTCTCCATAAGGCCGTAGTACTTGGTCAGACGCTTGGCCCACTTCTTGTAGCCCAGTTCCTCATTCTCGCGAATCGCGGAGGAGGCATACTTCTCGGCGTCCAGATGCTTGGCGCTCAGGATGATGTGTCCGAGTTCGGTGTTCGGGATGAGCACGCCGTTGTAAATCAAGGCGGTGCCGATGCCGGTGCCCAGTGTGGTGGCGATGACCAGACCATCCTGGCCCTTGGCGGCACCGAACTGGACTTCGGCCAGGCCGGCGGCGTCGGCGTCGTTTACCACGACGACCGGGCGGCCGCAGGCTTCGGAGAACACTTCAGTAACGTCCACGCCAATCCAAGACTGGTCAAGGTTGGCCATGAAGTCGAGCTTCTGGCCGGGCTTGATCGGCGCGGGGAAAGCGATGCCAACGGGTGCGGATTCAGGCACTTCGAAGTGGTCGAGCTGCTGCTTGACGATTTTGGCCACGGCCTGAGGAGTGGAGACCTCGGGAGTGAGAATCTTCAATCGTGGCTCGGCGAAATCGCCCTTGGTCAGATCGACAGGTGCGGCCTTGATGCCGGAACCGCCAATGTCAACACCGAAAGCCTGTGCAGTTTCAATCATCGTTGACCTTCCTTTCCATACGTTTTCATCAGTTCGTAAGGTTGCGCCCAGTTTAACGCGAATTACGCTCAACACGAAACCATTACACACCAATTGTGCAAACGTGTGCATCGTCGCCGGTCACTACGTACCCTATTCGTATCGTTTTTCAAGCCTGACAATGGGCAATGCATGCGATTTCGCATACTAGGAAAAATCGGCGTCTATGGTGGCCTGACTCTGTGTCGCGCGCGATAATGGGAGGTATGGCAGAACATACCCAACTTATTGATGCAATTAACATCCGCACCGCCGTACGCGCCTACGATGATGAGCCGATCGACGACGATACGGCCCGCCAGCTCGAGATGGCGCTTCAGCCGATCAACTTACTCGGCGATCTCAACATTCAGCTGGTGCGCGACCAGCCCAAGGTGTTCGCCGAAGCCAATGCTTCAGGTCATCTGACCAATGCGGCGAATTATCTGGCTATCGTCGGCCCCGCGAACGATGAGGAAGCCAAAGAGCGTGCCGGCTTCTATGCCGAACGCATGGTGCTCACGGCCACGTTGCGCGGCCTCGGCACCTTATGGGTCGCCGGCTCATGGGACAAGGCGGAGGCGGCCAAGCATTGCCGCGTCACCTCTGGCCAGGAGCTGTATCTCGGTGTGGTGATCGGGCATCCGAAGAATCATCTGGATTATCAGACGAAATCCTATGAGGAGCTATGCGAAGCGCAACGCACGCACCGCGCCACCAAGACCTATGAGCAGTTCACCGCCACAATGAGCGATGAGGGGCGCGAGGCCGCTCCGGATTGGTTCAAGTCCGGCGTCGAGGCTGCGATGAAGGCGCCGAGCGCGATGAACCGTCAGCCAATCACCTTCTCGTATAATCCGGCCGACGATACCGCCGCCGCGCATATCGATCAGAGTGCGGAAGATGAGCATCACGCGTTCAATGACATGGGCATCGCCAAGCTGCACTTCCAGATCGGTGCCGGCCAAGGCCAGTGGGCTTGGGGCGACGGTGGCCTGTTCATCCATAAGTAACCTGTAGTGACCCCCTCATAGAGGGGAGCCACTACTACGGCTACTTCAGCGACGGCATGGGCTTCCAGGTGGGGTCGTGCATCAGCTTGCGCGAGTCCCACCAGCCCTTGGCAATCTGTACCAAACCGGTCTTGAGGTGCTCGCGATCCACCATCACCAGGCGAATGACTTCCTTGGCCGCGGTGAGCACGGTACCCAGTCCAAACACCAGCGGACGGAAGTCACCATAGGTCATGAAGTACCGGGCCATGTATCCGCGGTTGCGCATGATGTGATACCGGTTCATGTCGGATGTGGAGTTGAGCTGGCGCACGCCGGCGATATCCCAATTGCCGATTTCGCGCGTACGGCGCAGGATCACGTCGGGCACCACAATCGGGTTGGTGACCTTGCTGGCGCGGTAGCCATACATCGTGTCATCCCAGTAGATGAAGAAGCGCGGGTCCGGCAGACCGATTTCCGTAACCACACGGCGGTTGAACAGGCCGCCTTCGAAGCACAGCGTGTCCATCACTCGGTATCCGGCCGGGCCGAATGCGGCGGGCGCAATCGGGTTCGGGATGCCCAGCGGCACAATGAAGTCATACTGCCAGTAGAACGGGCCGCCATCGTAGTCGAATCGGGAGCCCTGAATCACCTCGTGCTTGTCGGTCCACTTGGACAGCTTGGCAATGGCGTCCGGCAGCACGGCCACATCGTCATCCATCACCCAGAACCATGCGGCACCCAGCTCGTAGGCTTTGGCCACGCCGGCGGAGAAACCGCCCGCACCACCCAGGTTCTCGGTCTGCGGCGCATAGACCACACGTTCTTCGTTACCGGACTGGTCGGCCACGGTGGTGCCCCATTGGCCGGTCACCTTGCCGGCAAACGCAGCGACCATGTCCGCCGTCTGATCGGACTGCTCATTGTCCACGATGACAATGCGCCACGGTGCCTGTTCAAGCGCCAGAATCGAATCGAACAGTGTCTCAAGCAACTGCTGACGTTTGTAGGTGGTGACGATCAGGGCAAGCTTGTCGATGGTGTTGTTGGGTTTCTTCACTTCAGCCATGGCTCCCATTGTTGCACTTGACCGGCACAAGACGAATTTCTGCACAGTGAAACGCGGGTTGCATACGTCCGGCGCATGGCGTATGAATAAGCCTGTCAGTTTCAGGGAAGGTGCAATTCCTTACTGGCGGTAACCTGCACCCCGGGTTTCATAACGGGGATGGCAGGAAGCCCGCGACCCGCGCAAGCGGCTGATCCGGTGAGATTCCGGAGCCAACGGTATAGTCCGGATGGAAGAAACGAGGGCTCATTATGAGTGTATCTTCGCGTATTCGCATGCAAGTTGTTCGTTCTGTGGCACCCGAGGCCGAGGGTTCGGCCAGCACGTCCACCGCCAGCACCAGCGCCAAACTTGGCTCACACACCACTGGTGTGGCCGATTCTGGCCGCTGGTCCACGCGCCGTATCGCCATGTATGCACTGTTCGTGGCGCTGGCGATGGTCACCAGCTTCATTGAATTCCCGATTACGCCGGTCACTTGGCTGAAGTACGACCCGTCCGGCATCGTCTGCCTGATTGCCGGCTTTGCGTATGGCCCGGCCGCCGCCGCAATCGTGTCTGTGCTCGGCTTTGTGCCGCACATGTTCGCCAATCCGTGGGGTTCGCTGATGGCTGTGCTGGTGGCGCTGTTCCTGTCTGTGCCGGCCGCGTTCATCTACCGTAAGATCCGTACGCGCAAGGGTGCCGCCATCGGCATTCTGGTGGGTGCGGTGCTGGCCATCGTGGTGGCGCTGGTGAGCAACCTGATTGTCACGCCGATTTACGCGCACATGACCTACCAAGCTGTGGCCGCGATGATTCTGCCGATTCTGCTGCCGTTCAACGTGGCTAAGATGGCGATTCACGCCGTGATCACCTTCCTGATCTACAAGCCGATCTCCAACCTGCTGTCCAAGCAGCAGTGACTGGCCTGAGACGGGCCGATGCCCGCCACGACTAACGACCACTCAAAGACCACTCAAAGAACCAGAACGCAGAATCCCGGCACGGGCCGGGATTCTGCGTTTTCGCCTATCAGTTACGGATTGCTGTTTCATGACCGTTGCACCCCATTCCTTCGACGCCGACGAGTTCCACGATTCTGCCGAACCTCACGCTTCCGCCGAGCCCGCTCCCCCCGCCGCCGTACTCAAGGACATTCGTTTCAGCTATGACCGCGGCACTTCATGGGCTTTGGATGGCGTTTCACTCACGGTCCATGCCGGCGAGCGCCTATGCTTGGTCGGTCCGAACGGGTCGGGCAAATCCACGTTAGCCCGTCTGATTGCGGGATTGACCGCGCCGGACGGTGGTGAAGTGACGTTACTGGGGCAACGCGTGTACGCAGCCGGCCCGAATGCCGATGCCTATCGTGCTGCCCGCCACGGCATCGGTATGGTGTTCCAGAATCCCGAGGATCAGCTGGTCACCACCGTGTTGGAGGATGACGTGGCTTTTGGCCCGGAGAATCTCGGGCTGGAGCGCGGGCTCATCGGCGAGCGCATCGTTGATTCATTGCAGGCCGTGGGGTTGGCGAACTTGCGTCAGTCCGACCCGACCCGTATGAGCGGCGGACAGCAGCAGCGCGCCGCCATCGCCGGCATGCTGGCCATGAACCCGGCGATGCTGGTATTGGACGAACCGACCGCCATGCTGGACGAATCCGCACGCGCCGAAGTTATGCGCATTTTGGATGATTTGCAGGCGCGCGGCACCACTATTGTGCATGTCACGCATCATCCGGATGAGACCGTTCATGCCGATCGCATCGTGCACATGGAGGCCGGGCGAATCGTTGGTGTCACTGCAGCCGCCGATAATCGACCCCCGCTAGCGGAGGCTGTCTCGCAAAGCGAGACCGAGGGTGGTATCGGCACAGAAGCCGCCCCCAGTCGTCCTACGAACGACAGACCCCGCCAGCGGAAGCGCGAAGACGGCTCCGAACTGCCGCTGCTCTCCGACGGCATCGGTGATATGACGAACCCCATTATTCGCGTCTCGCATCTGACCTATCGCTATCCTTCGGCCAAACGGGCGGTTATCGATGACCTGTCGTTCACCATCGCGCGCGGTGAAACCGTGGCACTGATGGGCGTGAACGGTTCGGGCAAGTCGACGCTGGTGCGCATGCTGTGCGCGCTGGCCGCGCCGACCTCCGGCAGCATCGAGGTGGCCGGCGTTCCGGTGGCCTCGACCGGCAAACGCGGTAGCAACGCACGACCGAAGCCGGCGAATCGCAGGCAATTGGCGCAATTGCGCCGGCATGTGGGTTACGTGATGCAGCATCCGGAGCACCAGTTGTTCGCGGACACGGTGGCCGAGGACGTGGCGTACGGCCCGCGCAACCAGGGGCTCGCCGAGGCCGAGGTGGCCGACCGTGTGCGCGAATCACTGGACCTGCTGCATATCGGGCATCTTGCCGACCGCTCCCCCTTCGACCTGTCCGGCGGGCAACAACGATTGGCAGCCATTGCCGGCGTGCTGGCTTGCAATCCTGACGTGCTCATCATGGACGAGCCGACCGCGAGTCTGGACGCCCAAGCCAAGAAGCGTATCCATGAGCTGTTGCGCACGCTCAAATCGCGTGGCGTGACCGTGCTCATCATCACCCATGACCGGGAGGAGGCCGAGCAAATCGCCGACCGCGTGGTCCGTATGCCGATTGCCGCCCCCGCATCCGGCGGCCCCGTCACGGCCACCGTCACCGAGCCGGCCGTATCCTCCAACGGCCCTGCGCACTCAGTGATACACCGACTTGACCCGCGCGTGAAGATGGTGGGCTTCCTGGCCGCCATGTTCACGATGTTCGCG
>OBYW01000557.1_pt1 | contig 14422 bp, 10 predicted proteins | sample 1476841 | NCBI WGS metagenome assembly OBYW01 (sample SAMEA2580222, study PRJEB22360) | human gut metagenome | biome: human gut; feature: human-associated habitat; material: faeces | place: Denmark | collected 2008/2010
GATTCAGGTCCCGCGCCCCGTACCCGGCCCGCGGTTAAACCCGCGCCAGATGGCGGCTGGCTGCTGCGGCCGCGGACGCAGCAGCAGCGCGCACAGCGCGGGCGTCAGGGTCAGCGCCACCACGCTCGACAGCGTCACCGCCGTCGATAAGGTCACCGCAAACTGGCGATACAGCTCGCCGACGATCCCCGGCAGCATCGCTACCGGCACAAACACCGCCAGCAGCACCAGAGTTGTGGCGATCACCGGCCCGGCGATTTGCCGCAGCGCCTCGGCGGTCGCGGCTCCGCGATCCAGCCCCTCCGCCATTTTCGTTTCCACGCTCTCCACCACCACGATGGCGTCATCCACCACCATCGTCAGGGCGAGAATAATCGCGAACAGGCTCAGGGTATTGGCGCTGTAGCCCAGCGCATAAAGCACGGCAAAGGTGCCGATAAGCGACACCGGGATCGCCAGCGCGACAATCAGCGTTGCCCGCCAGCTCTGGAGGAACAGCGAAACCACCACCACCACCGCCATAAGGGTCAGCGCCAGCGACACGCCGATCTCTTTGATCGTCGCCGCCACAAAGCGGGTGGTATCAAACTTCACTTCCCAGGTGAGATCCGCCGGGAAACGCGCGTGCAGCCGGGTCAGCTCAGCGCGCACCGCGGTGGCGACCTGCAGGGCGTTGGCGGTGGGCGTCGGATAGATACCGAGATAGGCGGAATCTTTACCGTTCAGCTGCGCGCCGGAGCTATAGCTGCGCGCGCCCAGCTCAATGGTCGCCACGTCAGACAGGCGCACCAGCTGGCCGCGTTCGCCGCTGCGAACCACAATTTGCCCGAAGCCGGCGGCGTCGCTGAGTCGCCCGATACCGTTGATGGTCAGCGTCTGCTGCTGGCCGTTAAATCCCGGCGGCGTCCCCCCCTGCCCCGCCGCGCCCTGCACGTTCTGCTCGCGCAGCGCCTGGGCAATATCGTCGGTTGTGATATTCAACGCGTTCATGCGGTCGGGCCGCAGCCAGATGCGCATGCTGTAGTCGCGCGCGCCGAACATCTGTACTTCCCCGACGCCGGGTAGACGCGCCAGCGCCTCGCGCACCTGAGTGCTGGCGTAGTTGCTGACAAACAGCGGCGATAGCGTGCCGAGCGGCGAATAGAGACTCACGCCCATCAGCAGGTTCGTCGCCCGCTTGCGCACCTGTACGCCGTTCTGCTGCACGTCGGCAGGCAGCTGCGCCACCGCCTGCGACACGCGGTTCTGCACATCGATCGCGGCTAAATCGGCATCGGTCCCGGCGGCAAAAGTCAGGCTCAGGCTGTAGGTCCCCTCATCGGAACTGGTGGACTCCATATAGAGCATATGATCGACGCCGTTGAGCTGGGTCTCCAGCGGCGCGGCAATGGCTTCCGCCCCGCCCGCCGCGCTGGCGCCCGGCCAGTTGGCGCTAACGTTGATGACCGGCGGCGTAATCTGCGGATACTGCTCGACCGGGATCAGCTTCAGCGAGACCGCGCCGACAAAGGTCATCAGCAGCGCAATCACCATCGCAAAGCGCGGGCGACGGATAAAAAATGTGAGCATCGCCTCTCCCTTATTCACTCAGCAGCTGAACGGCCGCGCCGTCACGCAGGCGCTGGGCGCCTTCCGTCACTACGCGCTCCCCCGCTTTCAGACCATCGGCCACCACGAAGCTCTGGCCATGCTGACCGGCGGGCGCTAAACGGCGCATCGTCACGGTGTTGTCCGCCGCCAGTACCCAGCAGTAAAAGCCCAGCGCATCCTGCTGTAGCGCAGAGGCCGGGATCATCGGGCTCTCCTTAAGCTGCTGCGGCCGGAAGAAAACCGTGACGTTGCCGCCCGGCAGCAGACGGTGCTGCGGGTTGGCAAACTCAGCGCGCAGCGCCACGCTGGCGGTGCGGCTATCAATACGGTTATCGACGGAGGTCAGGGCGCCGTCTTCACGCCGCCCATCGACATCCACCTGCGCCAGCCACGCCTGCTTCAGCGCGGCGATATCCGTGTGCTGCCCCGCTTTCGCGAAAAAGGCGGTTTCATCCAGCGAGAACGCCACGCGAATGGGATCAAGCTGGACCACATCGACCAGCACGCCGCTGGCGGGATTCACCAGACCGCCGACGTGAAAAGGACTATGGCCGACGCGCCCGGTGACCGGCGAGGTAATGCGGGTATAGCCGAGCGTAATCTGCTGGGCGGCAATGCGCGCCCGGGCCTGCTCGACGGCGGCGGCGGCGACATCGCGCTGCATCTGCGCGGTGTCTACGTCGTTGCGGCTGATTGCGTGGTTATTTTTCAGCTGCTGGTAGCGGCTCAGCTGCTGCTGGGCCTGGCGTAGCGAAGCCTGCGCGCTTTTCAGTTCAGCCTGGGCCAGCGCCAGCGCGGCTTTCGGCTGGGCGTCATCCAGCGTAAACAGCGGATCGCCCTGGTTGACGTACTGCCCATCCTGGAAGTGGCGCTGCACAATCTTTCCTTCGGTGCGGGCGCGAATATCGACGGAGTGAATGGCCTCAACGCGGCCGGAGATTTGCCGTTCATCGGCATGCGGCGCGTGTTCCACGGTGGCGACGCGCACCGGAATAGCCGGCGCGGCGGTGGCGGTGAGCGCGTAGCCTGCCAGGCCGCAGGCCAGCAGGGCGGAGCGGATAATCTTGTTCATGGGGAATTCCTTACGACGATGCGGCGTCCCTCCCCCCTCAGGAGAAGGGACGCCGGGCGGGTCAGACACGCTATGCGGCTTTGCGGAAACGACGGGTCAGGCGCTTCTCAACTTCCACCACCAGGAACATCGCGATACCGATGACCAGCGTGATGAACCAGTAGCGCAGCGGCAGCCCTTCGGTGCCAAACATCGTCTGCATCACCGGTACATAGATGATGACCAGCTGCATCAGCAGCAGCACGCCGCTCACCAGCCAGATGCCTTTGTTGCGCAGCAGTCCCATGCTCAGCGAGAAGCTGTCGCTGCTGCGGCAGTTAATCATATAAACCCACTGTGCGGTGACCAGCATCTGCAGCAGGACGGTGCGGATAAACTCCGGACTGTGGCCGCGCGGCGCCAGCCAGGCTTCAAGCATAAAGGCGGCGACGGCGATCATGGTGCCGACGAAAGCGACGCGCCAGACGGCGAAGGCGTCCATAACGTGCTGGCCGGTTTTACGCGGCGGCCGGTTCATGGCGTTGCGCTCGGCGGCTTCAAACGCGAGGCCGAAGGAGAGCGTCGCGGAGGTGGCCATGTTCATCCACAGAATCAGCACCGGCGTCAGCGGAATGATGTTCCCCGCCAGCAGGGCGATGATAATCAGCAGCCCCTGCGCCAGGTTGGTCGGCATGATGAACAGAATGGTCTTCTTCAGGTTGTCGTAGACCCGACGCCCCTCTTTGACCGAACTGGCGATGGTGGCAAAGTTGTCGTCGGTCAGGACCATGTCGGCGGCCTCTTTGGTCACCTCGGTGCCTTTAATCCCCATGGCGATCCCGACGTCGGCCTGGCGCAGCGCCGGGGCGTCGTTGACGCCGTCGCCGGTCATGCCAACTACTTCGCCGTTATCCTGCAGCGCTTTTACCAGGCGCAGCTTGTGCTCCGGGCTGGTACGGGCAAAGATATCGTACTCAACGGCGGCTTTCGCCAGCTCGGCGTCGTCCATGTGCTCCAGCTGATAGCCGGTCATCGCCTGGCTGCTGTTGGTGATCCCCAGCATCTGGCCAATGCTCATCGCCGTCTGCGGGTGGTCGCCGGTAATCATCTTCACGCGGATCCCCGCGTTCTGGCAGGCGTGGATAGCGTCAATCGCTTCCGGACGCGGCGGGTCCATCATTCCGGCAATGCCGAGGAAGACCAGTCCTTCGCGCAGATCGTCGTGGGTCAGCGTCGTACTGCCGACGTTCGCCGGTTTGTAGGCGGCGGCGACCATACGCAGGCCCTGGCGGGCAAAGCGCGCCATCTCCTCTTCCCAGTACTGCGGCTCAAACGGCACCGCCCCCTGCTTGCTCAACTGATGGCGGCACAGGGCAAAAATCACGTCCGGCGCGCCGGTAATCAGCACCTGCTCGACGTCGCCCATTTTCTGGTGGGTCGCCATGTACTTGTACTGCGAGTCGAACGGGATTTTCGCGACCAGGCGGGCATCGACTGGCGCAAGCTGCGCTTTCGCCGCCAGCACCTTCAGCGCCCCTTCGGTCGGCCCGCCGGTAATGCCCCACAGGCCGCGCTCGTCCTGAATCATCTGGCTGTCGTTACACAGATCGATGGTGCGCAGATAGGTTTCCAGCACGCTGCCCGGTTTAATCTGCACCGGCTCGTTGCTGCCTTCCAGGCAGATGTTACCCTGTGGCTCGTAGCTGTCGCCTTCGACGCGGTAGCAGCAGTCGGCGGTGATGATCGCTTTGACGGTCATCTCGTTCATCGTCAGGGTGCCGGTTTTATCCGAGCACACCACGGTCATGGCGCCCAGGGTTTCCACCGTCGGCAGCTTGCGGATAATCGCCCGCTGGCGCGCCATCGCCTGTACGCCCAGAGAGAGAATAATCGAGATAATCGCCGGTAAGCCTTCCGGCACGGCGGCCACCGCCAGGCTAATCAGGGAGAGCAGCAGCTCGCCGAGAGGAATGTCGCGCAGCGCGAGGCTGAAGACGAACAGCGCGGCCATCATCGCCAGGATGATAACAAAAATCGCTTTACCGAGCTTATCCATCTGCACCAGCAGCGGCGTGCGGTGCTTCTCAATGCCCGCCATCATCTGGTTGATGTGGCCGAGCTCGGTCTCCTGACCGGTTGCGGTCACCACGCCAACGCCGCCGCCGGCGCTGATGGTGGTGCCGGAGAAGAGCATATTGGTACGGTCGCCCAGCGGCAGTTCGCCTTCCAGCGCGTCGGTGGTTTTATCCACCACCGTCGACTCGCCGGTGAGAATCGCCTCTTCGACCCGCAGATTATGGCTCTCAATCAGGCGCATATCGGCAGGCACGCGGTCACCCGCGCGCAGAATCACGATATCGCCCGGCACCAGGTCGCGGGTCGGGATGGTTTCATGCTTGCCGCTGCGCTGCACGCGCGCGTCGCTGGAGAGCATATTGCGGATGCCCTGCAGCGATTTTTCGGCGTTGCTCTCCTGGATATGGCCGATCAGGGCGTTGATCACCGTGACGCCCAGGATGACGAGCGTATCGACCCAGTGGCCCATGACCGCGGTGAGCGCGGCGGCGGCCAGCAGGACAAAAATCAGGACGTCGTTAAAGTGGGCAAGGAAGCGCAGCCAGGCCGGCTTGCCTTTTTTCTCCGGCAAGGCGTTGGGGCCGAAGGTCTTCAAACGCTCGGCGGCCTCGGCGGCGCTTAGGCCGTTGGCATGGCTTTTATTCTGCGCCAGCACCGCATCAACCGTCTGCTGATATGCGCGGCGTGGCGCGACATCCCCTGAGGGGGTGGTATTATTAGTTTTGATCGTTTTGGTCAAAATATATCTCCCTTAAAATTCCGTGAGGCGGAAAGCCTGGAATCATTCCGGGCCAATGAGAAAAATTTCAAACAGGCGGGAGATAATTTGAGCTTGCGCAATATTTACTCTCTCGCCAATACAAAATTTATGGTAAGTTAATTCTATAAAACAACTATTGCAGAATATTAATAAACCAAAACTAAACGAGGTCTACTATGTTTGGAATCTATCGCGGACGCCGTCTGGTGCTGTACATCCTGCTGGCCATTATTATCGCTACACTGGTGGGATATAGCACCTATACTTTTGTAAAAGCGCTGGCTTAATAATGACGTTAATTTACATTGCGACGTCATTAATTTAATCACAAATTATACCAAAATAATTAACATAAAAAGAAAGCGGATGTTTAAATATAATACTTAATGCGTATTTTAATAACGTACGAAACCATATTGCATTGATTCACTTTTTACCGGACAATATGTTTTTAACTGATGATTAACAAATAATGAAACATCCGCTAGAAACGCTCATGAGTGCCGCCGGCATTCTCCTGCTGGCTTTGCTCTCCTGCCTGCTGCTGCCGGCGCCCTCGCTGGGCCTGACGCTGGCGCAGGAGCTGGTGGCGTCCTTCCATCTGATGGATCTCAACCAGCTTTATACCCTGATCTTTTGCCTGTGGTTTTTAGCGCTGGGCACCATCGAGTATCTGCTGCTGCGCTGGGTCTGGCGTCGCTGGTTTTCCCTTGAGCGCTAAGCCGGTCAGGTCGCGCATGCCGTTGACCTGACCTTCTCACCAGGCGGGGCATCATCGTGGCCGGTAAATTATCGCTTCACGCGTTTTCGCAATAGCCGCAGCGCAGTTAAGGGTAAGAGCCGCTGGCCGAAGAAGCCTGCGGTTTTCACAGCCCCCTGGTAATGGAGGTGCACGGTGCTTCAGGTCTCCCTGAGTCATCAGGTCAGTGCCTACAAAGAGAGATTCAGGATGGGCTCTGCAAGCAGAGTCCACGAAGCCGGTCTCTGCTTTGATCGGAATATACCCGTCATACTTTCAAGTTTTTAGGGTATGAATAGCTGAAACGCCTGCGCAAGCCGCTTTATTTATACTCATAGCCGTAGCCTACTTTAACGAGCCTCGAATTATCGGATCACAACTAATCGCTACATTACAGATGGAGTGTGAATTTTCCGAAACGATTAAATCATAACCTTTTAATACCATATTTCGGTAAGGTAACTCTACCGTAGTAAGCTTAGGATAGACTCTCTGCGAAATAATACTCTGGTTATCAAAACCGATCACCGAAACGTCCTGGGGAATAGAAAACCCCAGCCGTTGCAAAGAAAAGTATACTTCCAGCGCAATTTCGTCACGACCGCAAAAGATGACATTAACGCCACGCTGAATAGCACCAAGAATATCATTATCTAATACTGTGAAATCATAATCATAGCTAACCGGAACAACAAAATAATCATCAGCAGAAAACGCAATGTGATTATCATTAAGCGCCTTTATATATCCCTGTTTGCGCTTAACCGCGGCGTGATAACTTTCATCAAAATTAATAAAAAGGCTGCGGATAAACCATGGGCGATGAAAGACCAGATTAGCAATATTATACAATCCTTGCTCGTTATCAGCCTGCACGCTCGAATAATTACCACGCGCACAATGACAGTTAACAAACACGGTCTTGACCTCATCAAATATTGACTGATGTTCAATCTCGCAAGGATCAAGCGAAAGGTAAATAAGACCAGATATTCGTTTCTCTCTAAGAAAATTAAGATCCACTTCGGTAGGAGAGGAATCTTCAACATGGATAAAAATTAACTGATGGTTGGTTTCCTTAGCTTTTTCACTGATCGAACCCAGCATTTCACTACCATAGCTACTTCTTCCCATATTTAATGAGATAACGCCAATAACCGGTAGCCTGGATTTTTTCATGTCCCTTGCCGCCGCATTGGGGACATAGTGCAGCTCTTTGGCCTTGGCCAAAACCTTCTCTCTGGTTTTGGCTTGAACTTTTTCAGGGTTATTAAGCGCTCTTGATACGGTGACGTGTGAAATACCTAACGCCAACGCTATATCTTTGATTGTGACCATTTCCATCTACCCTCTCAATCAATAACGTGTGTCGTTAAATAAATCAGACATGGGTCACAACTATTCTCAAAAATACCAAGCCGCACCTTTCTCTCCGATATTTGTCCAATCATCAACGGGGTCCTTATCTGCTTGCCACCGCTCAGCAGCAGTCGGTGAGCCTTGAAGAGTACCGCGATCCTAATATTACTATACTCTTTAAGATGTTCGTTTTCCACTACGGAGATATCGGAACAATTGTTATCGGGGTACCAGATACGGCAAAATCTAGTACCTGAATGCTTAAGCAAAAAGTCATTAACAATCTACTATCCGATCTTTTTCACGAGATAGCTTATCAGTGGGTAATTTATTGCTAACGATCATCTCCCTGAAATATTCATTATCAATAAAATAGCGTTTAAATACAAAACTGGCTATCAAAAAGAAAATGGCAGGAATAAATGTTACCGCCATCGATAGCCCTAGCAATGTTTCCATAGATAATTTAGCCCCCGCTTCATATCCAATCCAGGTCAGGGTATAGCCCGTAATAGGGCCAGAAATACTCATTCCCAGCTTTTGGCTAAACGAGATAAAGCCAATCGATAAGCCTGAGGTATTCACCCCGGTTTTAATTTCACCATAAAAACCCACCTCAGCGATAGAGGCCCATAAAATAGGCGAGTTAATCTCCGAGACGGCACAACACAGGAAATAGAAGAGGATGGCCAAATATAAATCACCGATACCAACGATGAAATACATGCCAACGGCCATTAACGCGGATAAATAAAGAGACCAGCGGAATACGGCCAGCTTATTATAGCGATCCGTTAACCATTTAGATATCAACGCACCAGCGATACCGCCGGCAGACCACATCCCCATGAAGATACCGATTTCCCATCCACCTGCGGCTTTGGCAAACTCAGTGCCATAAATGAAGGCGATGTTACCACGCGTGGCGAAAGCAATTAGTAGCAGGACCATAGTAATACAGAGAATCAACCATTGGTCATTTTTCATTAATGATAGAATTTGCTTCTTCGTTGAAATATTGTTGGGGCTATTAATTTCAACCCGTTCTTTAACATAAAAAGCACAAAACATAAGAACAATAATGCTGGCAATCCCTAAGACCAAAAAGGCCAGAGCATAGGCATTTCCAGCCTCGGCAGCACCTTTAGAAGTCACATAGTATGGTACAAAGGTGGTCACAATAATGGTAGCGGCTTTGGCCATCGGGAAACGAAACGTATTCGCCTTCAGACGTTCAGCAGGGTCGTTGGTCATTACCCCGACAAGAGAAATATAGGGGATCGCAATCATGGTAAACATAATGCTATTTAAAATATATGCCCCTGTTGTCCACCCCAGCCTGGCACTGTAACTTTCACCAACCACGGTGAACAACATAAAGAGGGAAATACCAAAGGGAATTGAACAGATAGCGATCCAGTGACGATAGCGGCCCCAGCGAGTTTTCACCTTACCTGACAGCCACCCCATCACAGGATCGGTAATGGCATCGATCAAACGCACGGCGAGGAGTACCCATCCCGCATCAATCGGCGTTAGCCCTACCACGCTGATCATAAAAGTATAAATAAGGAGAGAGGCGGAAATAATTGAAACACTTAAGGCCATATCTCCGGAGCCGTATGCCACGTGCTCACGCACGGACATCCGTTCTTGGCTTGTGGTATTCATTTTTCAATCCTCCAGGCTTTACCAGCTTGTATGTAAGGTTTCGATTCGTATGTTTTTTTCGCGAAGAGTATTCACTTTTAATTGCTTACAGTGTGATAGTTTATAACTGCGTTTCGTTGCGCAGATTTCACCATCATTGATAAACAGCTCGACAATTCCCGCATCAAAAATAATCTCGAGATTTTTTATCTCTGCTGCGGGAGCCCGGTATTGCGCTTCACTCACGACGGTTTCTTCTATGCTCACATAGCCATCGCGGTATGAAATCGCCAGCCATTCCCCCTTATCTCCGGCCAATATGAGGTCTTCGTTCGGCTGTAAACCCTGCTCTAAGCGGATCCTTAACGATTCTCCCTTGTTGATACGATGGTCCTCACCGGCTTTCAATTTGACGTCACAATATTCGTCAACGTATTTTTCAAGTTCGTTAACGGGGCGCATAGCGACTTTATTGTTGGCGTTAATGAAGATTTCTTTTGGAATAGACATTTCACCGTTATATGATGATTTAATTGGCTTTTTCATCGCCCAATTAAATAACCATGCAATACCAACCTGACGCTGGCCGTCCTTGAACGTTTGTAATGCATAATACTCCGTCGCGAAGTCCAGCACTTGCATCTCGCTTTCCGCAGTGAAAACGCCGTTGTCAAATGTGCCAATAATGGCGTACAGAAGATTGTGACGCTTTGTCTCTGGCTCCTGGTAACCGACAATACCGATAGTCAGTACCCATTTAGCACCCAGCTGGAAAAAATCCGGACATTCAACGCAACGGCCTTTATTTTCAGCAAAATATCCCGGCGCCGTATACAGGACATTTTCAAACGCCCATTCCTCACTGTCCCGTGAGACAAATTGAAGCACGGACGGGTTCCCGTCATAAACGGAGCCGAGGATCATTCGATAGCACTGCGTTTCGCTATCAAACCAAACTTTAGGATCGCGAATATCACAGCCGACTAATTCTATTTTTTTCTCCAGAATAGTCTGGATATGCGTTGCTTTAATACCATAGCGATCAATTGCGGCCTTCTTCTGTACTTCAATATAATCCTTATAGAGATCGTAGGCCGGGAGACGTTCCGTATAGAAAATTTCCGCCTCGCCTTCGTTATTGATAAAGGTCGTACCGGAGAAAGCCCCACCGGTCGCCCCCAGAGAAGCCAGGGGATGTTCGGGATGGTTAAATACCGGCAAATGCGTCCAGGAAATCAAATCGTTACTGATGGCATGCCCCCAGTGCATCGGGCCCCACTCGGTACTGTTTGGATTGAACTGGTAGAACATATGATAAGTGTCATCTATCTTACACAAACCATTTGGATCATTCATCCAGGCCTGAAAAGGTGAGAAATGCAGTTGAGGTCTGAATGTTTCTTGCGTATACCACTCTTTCAGTTTTGATTTTGGGTAGCATTGCAGACCGGTGCCATTATCAATAAGGTAAATAACGCCTTGATGATAGACGTTAGTTTTATCATAGTAATAAAAAAGGGATATCTCTGCCCTGTCTTCATCATAGCTTAAGGTTAACTCCCCCTTTTGATGGTGGGTATAATGATAATAATTAAAAAAACCAGCCCCTTCCTGGATTTTATATAGCAGTTGATTATCGCTTTTAATAACTAATAGAGGTAGCGGTTCATTATTTTTCTTTTGGCGCAGCCAAAATTCAATCGTGATGCCTTCAGCAGAGGGTATTGAGAAACTTTTCATATTGATGACCTGTAGGTAAGCTCGGCCAGTTCAGCCACTGGCCGAGACGAATTAATAAATTACTTCACCTTGCGTGCGATAAATTGCGCGTGCTTCTTATTGCCGGCTTCTTTTTCTCGGGTGGCTTTTAATTTGGCTTCGATTTCAATTTGTCGGGTTTTCATAAACTCTTCGAAGCGCCGTTTAGCCGTGTCCTTCTGCATTTGCTGCTCTGCGGTCAATTCGCACGTTGATTTACCGATACCCCGACGTTCAATATCGCCAGGGGTCGTAGGAATACGTTCATCTAAGGGCTGGATAGTGACAGCGCCTGGCTTTTTTTGATACCAGTAAGCCGTAGAGGCCCAGTCATCACAAAGATGGTTGGCGTGACCATGCTCAATTGTTACGCGAATGCGTTTCTTGAAATGTACAGGATCGGTAATATGAAATTTATAGCTTGTCTGGAAGCCGGGAACGATGCTTTCGTGTAATGCTGTTCCATTATATAAACCCGCGTTATCCTGCATCCCCCAGGCATGATTAAAGTAATCTTCCGTGCCGGTACCGTGTATACTCGGCGGCCATGTATCATCATCGACAAATATCATGTCGTCACCCTCCCCCCACCAGCTTCCCTGGAAATGAGCGACCGATAAATTACAGCCGACATAATGCCCCTCGCCTTCAACATTAAGCACTTCATAGTTCCCTTCAGCGCTCAAAGTTGAGATATTGACTTCCGGGCTATTGGTTTGCAGCTCGGGTCCCCAGCCATTGCATGGGTTAGCGCGCTTCCAGTTAGCATGAAAATACGCGATATCATCCTTGTGTTCTTCAGCATACATTTCATAATCGATGTAAAAATACTGCCCATAGGGAATATCATTCTGATTTTCAATTTCGATGACGGCGCGCGTGTTAAACGGCATTGGAAAGAAACAGTTCAGTGCCGCGCTGCCGCCAAACTTATAGCGTTCTTCAGGCTTCGTAGAAATATTAATCGGGAGGGTATTAATATTACCGGGCATGGAGTGACCAATACAGAAAAAGTCCCCCAGGGGCACAACCACACTCGGTTCTTCAGCATTGTCCCAGTACATTTTAATTAGCACTTTGCGGTAATAATGGGGATCGGCCACTTCCCAACACACGCCCAACGCATTGTGAATTTCATTGACTGGCGCAATCCATTGGCCCATTTTGGGATCAATAACACTCGCCCCCAGCACGCGGCGACAAAATTGCGTCATCCAGATATGGGTGATACAGCCAGCCCCTTGAATATCTGCTAGCGTTACGCTTTCCCCGGGACCAATTAGCCAATAATCCTGATTCTTACCGCTTTGATCCCAGCTTGAAAGACGCCCCGTTTTTGCATCCCGAACCGTTGCCAGACTTTGTAAAAAACCACCGTATTGTTGAGCCATGATACCCTCCGATTGTCAGTTTAATTTAAATGTACACGTGTACATTTGCGTTGGTTTGAATGTTAGTGACTAAACTCAGGCATAAATGTGATTAAAATCTCGTTTGACCGACGTTAAGGCAGGAAATTAAAGAGATGTGATCGATAACACAAAAATGTACACGTGTACAATCCATAAAAAAGGCATTGAGGCCTGGAAAAAAAACCGTATAAATAGACAAATAAAACATATAGTTAACCAGAAAACCACAATGAAAATGCTTAGATTTTATTGGGAGATAAGGCTAATTGCTTCAGGCCCCTGAGGACCTGACTTTTGCGATGATGTGTTATTCAAAAGAATGTCTTCTTAAGGGCTAACTGTTATGCTGTTTGTGCCGGGATAATAACGTTTCCATTCATGTCCTTACCATCGGAACCCAGGAAGATGTAAGTGGCGCCAGCAGACGGTAGAAACTCCTCATACAATGCAGTTTGAAAAACTCTCGAATTGCGCGAGGAAGAATCAAGGACAATCTTAACACTGATATTATCGCTGTAGGCGAGGTGGTTAGAAGAGAGAAGTGTATTGTCGCTATCATCAGTAACGAGTATCGCTACGGGATCTGCTCCCGCGGGCCTAATGTTCGAGACATCCGAAAAAGTTATACTAAACATATTTGAAGTGATGCTGTTATTATTACCACTAATGTGAACGATTCCCATCAGGTCATCATAGATAGTACCTCCGACATCTGCACTGGCCGTTTCTGTATCAACACGAATGAACATGTTTGAAGATACTAGGTTTTCATCACATGGACTTAGCATTACAATCGTTCCCGGCCAGCTCCCTTGAAACTTATTAGCCGAAATATTGGTGTGATGAGTATTCAGGAGTACTATTTGAGGGTTCCAGAAAAACGTGTTGCCGGTAATCTGATGACGGTCTCCATTTTCAATAGAAATTGAATAGCCGCCAGGAGAGTTGCCAAAGAAGTTATTGGTTATTTTCGCAACAATGGAGCTGGATGTCATTGTAATACAATTAGCACATTCACCGATAAAATTATTAGTGATTGAAATAGAGTCAGCATTTCTGACCACCATAGCCTCCTCAAGAAGGCTGAACCCCATGCCTTCAATCCGTAATGAATCGCTATCGCTCGCGATATCGATCCCTTTTGTACCGCTTGTATTGTAGGGATTCGTGGCAACCACCAGACCGATACAAAAATCACGCAGCTCAACGCCTGATATTCGCCCAGTGGTAGCAAAATCATCTCGTTCAATTTTGATTGCCGTCAGAGTTGAACTGGTATCTAGCTCAATAAAGCTGGCTCCAGGGGCTGTTTCAAGCCATCCACTGCTATCTGTATCCGGAGCATCCCGACTTGCCTGGCTCATCCATCCATGGCCCGCCCCTTGTATTACCAGGTAGTTAATGGTGATAACAAAAGTGGTTTGTAACCGATAACGCCCTGCTGGAATAAAAATAGTTGCGCCAGGCCGCAAGCCTTTATCATCCTGATTTGTCTGTTGCTGTAATATAATGTCATTCTGGATCTCAGACATTATTTTCCCAATATCTTCATAAGGCGAAGTATTGCTGGGGGAAGCAAAGGTAGTGACATCATAAGACTTAATATACGATGCCTGGGAATTATAATCAGTCATAATATTGCACACCTATAAATAGTTAAACATTATTTGCCAGTACGTTGAAAATGAAAATATCACGACTTTCACTCAGTGATGCAAATGAAATTTAATCATTAATATAAATGATTAATTAATATTAAAGAATGATAATTAACATTAGAAATAAAAGATAAGTGAGTTGTCATCAATAGACAACAATTTCTTCAATAAGATAACCAGCTTAAGTACGACATTGTTCCACGCCGTCCTGAAGAACCGGGCGATTATTCGTACCGTTAACCCCTCATATTTCAGACTGTAAGGGCGTTATCTGCGCTCTTAAACCGCGTCATATCGAAATGCCAGCAGCGGTTGCTGAATTCTGTCTCTCTCGGCCTGACGACGTGAGTCGGGTAAAAAAGCGTCCGC
>OBYW01000563.1_pt1 | contig 14255 bp, 10 predicted proteins | sample 1476841 | NCBI WGS metagenome assembly OBYW01 (sample SAMEA2580222, study PRJEB22360) | human gut metagenome | biome: human gut; feature: human-associated habitat; material: faeces | place: Denmark | collected 2008/2010
AACACAACCCGCTACGGGGGAGACTTACCCGAAATCTGATTTATTCAACAAAGCCGATCGAAACTATTAAGCCGCTGCAGTTCTGGTTTAAGGTGAAGCTGATAATGATCGTTCTTCTCTCCGGCATCATCGATAAATTCGGTGAGTTTACGCATACGCTCGCAATGAAAGTGACCGTTCCCACTAAGCTCTGTACGTCGCTCCAGCATTTCAGCCAGTTTCTGGCTCATGGCGCTGATACTGTCATTCAGGGCCGTAAGCTCCTGATGATCAGCCCGTAGTTGTGCAAAGCGCTCATCGGTTCCAAAGCTACCGGCATGGATAATCTGCTCAAGCAGCACCCAGAGCTGTTGTCTGGAGAGACTGCTGGACGCTATCTCCCTGTATACCACCACCATCTCGTCATGACGTTCAACCAGCCGGTTAAATACAGGCCAGGTTGAGGGCCAGGATGGTGGAACGGTCTTTTACCAGTCGTGAAGTATTTCTTTCAACAGTGCCAGCGCGATCGCCGGGGTTTCCTCAACGTCAACAATCATCGTTATTTCCTCTGGTTATCTTCTTTCCATGTCCATTGTTCACTGTAGCCCTGGAGATGTCAGTAACGGGAAGACTGTTTTTTCGCAGTATTCGGGTCACCCTGCGCCAGAATCGTTGTTAATTCGTATTGACCTCATGGCTTCAGTCACTGTGCTGCTACCCGTTGCATATATCTCCCTGCCACCCCCGATATTTTATCGAATCCTGCCATCTCTGGGGACCTGCTTAGGGACCCGCTGAAGGCAAAAAGTTATTTTTTACGGCGCTGGTAATGGTTATGAACGATAACCCACCGGAGTCCATTTTAATGAGTTACACATACGACCCTTTCTGGCAGCAACGCATCGCCGATACCTTCAGTTGTGCGCTTAACGCTTACACCCGCTTACTGGCCCTGCGTGTTGACCTCCGTCTGCCGGATACGCCAGCGGCAAGCGATACAGCCGTTATCTCCCGTTTCACCGATTCCCTGAAAGCCCGAATTACAGCCCTTCAGGCGCGTCAACGTCGCGAGGGCAAACGCGTCTGGCCGACCACGCTGCGTTTTGTCTGGGCGCGGGAGTTTGGTGAAATCAAAGGGAAGAAGCATTACCACGCGGTGCTGTTGCTGAACCGCGATACGTGGTGCGGACCGGGGGATTACCAGGACCCGGATTCGCTCGCAGGTATGATTAAACAGGCGTGGTGCAGTGCTCTGAAGGTGGATGCACAGGCGCATGCCGTTCTGGCCCGCTTCCCGAAGAGCCCGGTGTCCTGGCTGACGCGCGGTAATACCACAGAGCTTCAACAGGCGCTGGCGCAGGCCGCTTATCTTGCCAAACGCGAAACCAAAGTCACCGGCGATGGTGAACGTAACTTCGGTTGCAGCCGCGGTTGAGCCAGGCATATATCGATTCACCAGGCCTGAACGTACGGGCCGGGTAATTTTTTACAACGTTTCCCTATCCTCTGAGGCGAACCGGTAACCCCATGATTCAACCACTACCGGACGTCTCCCGACAGCCATATCCTCAGAGGGAGAAAAATACCATGACCACGACGAATTCGAACATTAATGCCAGTCCTGACACACTGCTTTCAGCTCAGGACCCGCTTATCGACATGACTTTTATCACCACGTACACCGGTATGACGGACAAGTGGTTTTATAAACTGATTGGCGACGGTCTGTTTCCCAAACCCATTAAGCTGGGCCGCAGTTCGCGCTGGCGCAGAAGCGAGGTGGAAACCTGGATGCAGCAGCGTATCGCAGATTCCCGTGGCGCCTGAGCAGACGAGGTTTGTTGATGGAAAAACAACGCCGTACTAAACCACAGAACATCCCGGCGCGCTGTAAGTGTCCCCGTTGCCGCAGGCAGTATTGTGGTGCCAGACCCTGCCCCGTTTGTTTTCGCACCTCTGTAGCATCTGCACAACAGTAATCCCGGTGGGCTGCAGAGACTGAATACCAAGAATCATCTTCCGCTAACGCATAACTGACCCGCCATTCACGCAGCCATGCAGCCCATATCGGGACGGCTTACGCCTGCGTGTCGTCTGGCGGTAAGGAGTACCACGATGTACGCCAAATCTTTCATCGCCCTTGACGGTAATGGTCGTCTCACCGGAGCCAGAACAGCACAACGGTATCCGTATGACCGCTACACCTGCCACCTGTGCGGCAGTGCGCTGCGATACCATCCTGAATACAACACTGAGCGACCGTTCTTTGAACACCGGTCCGACATGTTGACAGATAACGGGCGACAGCATTGTCCGTATGTCAACCTGGAAGCGAAAGGGACCCGCCATATCCGGCAGCTGCAATGGTATGTACCGGATGCCCGTCCGCTGGTTTACCGCGCCGTCTGGCACTGCAGTGGTTGCGACAGTAATTATCACGGTTCAACGCTGGGTGGAGGTCATTACCCTGCATAAGAATGGATGTGGGATCCGTGAAATATCCCGCACCACCGGGTTATCACGCGTAACGGTCAGGCGCTGGCTCCAGTCCGGTACATTCCCTGAAATGTCGACCCGCCCGACGAAACCCGGCCTTCTGGATCCCTGGCGTGGGTGGTTGGAAGAACGGCGCGAACGCGGCGATCATAATGCCAGCCAGATATGGAAGGAAATGGTGGCAAATGGCTTCACGGGTAGCGAAACAACCGTCAGGGATGAAGTTGCCAGATGGCGAAAAGGTGGGGCTGTCCTGGTTTGACCTGCTCCCCGTTGATTAGTACACCCCGATGTTAGTAATGTCTTCATAAGCCACATGAGGACATCCCCATGAAGAAGCGTTTTTCCGACGAACAGATCATCAGTATTCTCCGCGAAGCCGAAGCTGGGGTACCCGCCCGTGAACTCTGCCGCAAGCATGCCATTTCCGATGCCACGTTTTACACCTGGCGTAAGAAGTATGGCGGTATGGAGGTGCCTGAAGTTAAGCGCCTGAAGTCGCTTGAGGAAGAGAACACCAGACTCAAGAAGCTGCTTGCCGAAGCCATGCTGGATAAAGAGGCGCTTCAGGTGGCTCTTGGGCGAAAGTACTGACGACAGACCAGAAGCGGGAAGCCGTGATGTTGATGTGTGATGCGACCGGTCTGTCGCAACGTCGTGCCTGCAGGCTTACAGGTTTATCCCTGTCGACCTGCCGCTATGAGGCTCACCGTCCGGCTGCTGATGCGCATTTATCAGGGCGCATCACTGAGCTGGCACTGGAGCGCAGGCGTTTTGGCTACCGTCGTATTTGGCAGTTGCTGCGCCGTGAAGGGCTTCATGTTAATCATAAGCGCGTGTACCGGCTTTATCACCTCAGTGGCCTGGGCGTAAAACGCAGAAGACGTCGTAAAGGGCTGGCAACAGAACGTCTGCCGCTGCTCCGTCCGGCGGCGCCCAATCTGACCTGGTCGATGGATTTCGTCATGGACGCACTTTCCACCGGTCGCAGGATCAAGTGTCTTACCTGCGTCGATGATTTCACAAAGGAATGCCTGACGGTCACTGTTGCCTTTGGGATTTCAGGCGTTCAGGTCACGCGTATTCTGGACAGCATTGCACTGTTTCGAGGCTATCCGGCGACGATAAGAACTGACCAGGGGCCGGAGTTCACTTGCCGTGCACTGGATCAATGGGCCTTTGAGCATGGTGTTGAGTTGCGCTTAATCCAGCCGGGCAAGCCAACGCAGAACGGATTTATTGAGAGCTTTAACGGACGATTTCGCGATGAATGTTTGAATGAGCACTGGTTCAGCGATATCGTTCATGCCAGGAAAATTATTAATGACTGGCGGCAGGATTATGACGAATGCCGCCCGCACTCCACGCTGAATTATCAGACACCGTCTGAATTTGCAGCGGGCTGGAGAAAGGGTCATTCTGAGAATGAAGATTCCGACGTTACTAACTGAGTGTTGTATCTAATCGTGGGGGCAGGTCAACATCTGCAAATGCTCAAATATGCAGATGAGCTTAAACACGTGACTTCGCGGGAGTTTTGTGAAGGGGTTGGGCTCAAAGAGAGCCTTGGTACCGAATTCAGCAAGATGCGTAATCTGACTACTCAACTAAAGCTTGCTGGGCTCGATACCTACAAGCTCTAATATCGTTCAACTTCGCGAAAATCGACTTATAAACCAGCAAGTTATTAAGGAACAACATGCTCAAGCTCGAAGAGATCAAGAAAGATGCTCAGGTCCGCGGCATTGTCGAAGGGCAAGTGGTTCGCGTGGTGACAGTGGAGCAGATCGGTGAGCACGCTCTGACTGTTTACTACAAAGACAGTAAGGGCGTATTGGCAGAACGCATGTTGTTTCGAAGTGATGAGATGGCGCTTGAGCTCGCGACAGTGGGCCGAGCATGGGCGTTTGATGCTGACGGAGGCGATTTCAAACTGGGGCTGGAAGCATATCGGATATCACAGGCTGCTCTGTTTGATCCGATGATGGCTGTTAACATGGCCAATGTTGACCCCTTGCCGCACCAAATTTCAGCTGTTTACGAATATATGCTACCTAAGCAGCCGCTGCGCTATGTCTTAGCCGATGATCCTGGCGCGGGCAAAACGATTATGGCTGGCTTGTTCATTTCTGAGCTGCTGCTGCGAGCTGATGCCAGACGGATTATGGTGGTATCGCCTGGCTCACTGACCGAACAATGGCAAGACGAGCTATTTGAAAAGTTTGGCCTGCAATTTGAAATCTTCAGCAAAGAAAAGCAGGAGCAGTGTGCAACGGGCAATTTTTTTTCCGAAACCGATCGCCTGATTTGCCGTCTGGATCAGCTTTCCCGTAGCGAAGATCTGCAAGAAAAGCTGCGCAATACCGACTGGGATTTGATCATTGTCGACGAAGCGCACAAACTCTCAGCGAACTATTTTGGCAACAAAATCAATAAAACCAAGCGCTTCACACTGGGAGAGCTGCTTGGATCTATTTGCCGCCATTTTTTGTTGATGACAGCCACGCCACACAACGGCAAGGAAGAAGACTTTCAGGTCTGGATGTCACTGCTCGACAGTGATCGGTTCTATGGCAAGTTTCGCGAAGGCGCCCATAAAGTCGATATTACTGACATGATGCGCAGAATGGTGAAAGAAGAGCTATTGACCTTTGATGGCACACCGTTATTTCCTGAGCGTCGAGCCTATACAGCCAACTATGATCTTTCTCCTCTCGAAGCAAGTCTTTATGAGCAGGTCACCACTTATGTAAGAGAAGAGATGAATCGAGCCGACAAACTCGACAACAAGAAAAAAAACACAGTTGGCTTTGCACTAACACAATTGCAACGACGATTGGCATCCAGCCCGGAGGCGATCTATCAATCGTTAAAACGGCGTCGTAATCGTCTTAAAGACAAGCTTGCAGAAATGAAGCTGTTGGCCCGTGGCCAGAAGGCGAAACAAACAGGTGTGGCTGAAACGCTTGGTAGCTATACAGTGACTAAACAGCTCGATTTACCGGATAATTGGGACGAACTGGATGAAGACTTAAGCGCTGAAGAGTACGAGCTTTACGCTGAGCAAGTAGCAGATCAGGCTACTGCAGCCGAGACCATATTAGAGCTCGACGCTGAAATCGAGTCACTAAAGGCTCTGGAACAACAAGCTCTGGTGTTGGTGCAATCAGGCAATGATAAAAAGTGGGAACAGCTATCCGCTTTACTGCAAGACTCGCCGGAAATGAAAAACCGCGATGGTAGCCGTCGTAAACTGATCATCTTTACCGAGCATAAAGACACGCTCAATTATTTGCGTCAGCGAGTCAGTGATCTGCTTGGCCAGTCAAACGCTGTCAGGGTGATTTACGGCGGAACCAACCGTGATGACCGGCGTAAAATTCAGAGTGAATTTCGCAGTGACCCCACCGTGTTGGTACTGATTGCCACCGACGCTGCGGGTGAAGGTGTCAACCTGCAAAACGCAAACTTGATGGTCAACTATGACCTTCCATGGAACCCCAATCGACTGGAGCAGCGTTTTGGCAGGATCCACCGAATTGGCCAAAAAGAGGTGTGCCACCTGTGGAACATTGTCGCCAATGAAACTCGTGAAGGTGAAGTATTCCAAAAACTGTTCGCCAAGTTAGAAATTGAGAAACAAGCACTTGGCGGCAAAGTATTCGATATCTTGGGGGAGGCGTTCGACAACGTTTCACTCAAACAGTTGCTAATGGATGCCATTCGCTATGGAGAAGATCCTGCTGTGCGCGCCAGAATGGACCAAGCAATTGAGGGGGCACTGGACAGCGACCACCTCAAGGAGATCATGCGCCGCAACGCCCTAGTGGAATCCCACATGGGAATGGAAGGGTTGTACGCCATCAAAGAGCAGATGGAAAAAGCCGAAGCGCGCCGTTTGCAGCCCTTTTTTATCCGAGCCTTCTTTCAGGAGGCCTTCCAAAGGTTGGGGGGGGATTTGCGCGAGCGCGAACAAGGCCGATACGAGATCAGGCATGTCCCAGCTGTTATCCGCGAGCGAGATCGCACCATAGGGGAAAGCCGTACGCCGGTACTACCGCGTTACGAGCGGGTCTGCTTCGAAAAGCAGTTAACTCGTCCTACTGGCAAGGTGTTAGCTGAGCTGTTGCACCCGGTGCATCCTCTGATGCATTCCGTGCTGGACCTTACCTTGCAAGCCCATCGCGGCAAACTGAAACAGGGCGCCGTGTTGGTTGATCCGGCTGATGATGGTGATGAACCCCACCTGATCATTATGTTGGAACACTCGGTCAGAGAAACGGCGGAACAAGCAAAAAGTATCGCGTCCCGCCGCTTGCAATTTGTTGCGATAGATAGGGCCTGTCAGGCCAGTTATGCAGGCTGGGCGCCACACTTGGACTTAGTGCCCATCAGCGAGGGGGACTTGGCACTAGTACAAGATATTCTCTGCTCCCCTTGGTTATCCCAACCACTGGAACCACTGGCACTGCAGCTGGCCTCTGAAAAACTGGTGCCAGAGCATTTTGCTGAAGTAAAAAACCGGCGTGAGCTGCAGGCAGACAAAACTTTGGCAGCAGTACATGAGCGCTTGATCAAAGAAATCAACTATTGGCAAGACCGCTATCTCAAACTTAGTGATGATGTGAAGTCTGGCAAGCAGCCCAGAATGCAGCCAGAAAACGCGCGTCGGCGCGTTGATGAACTTACCGCCCGTTTACAGCAGCGCACAGCTGAACTCACTGCGCTCAAGCAGGTGGTCTCCAGCACCCCAGTGGTCATTGGTAGTGCTCTGGTGATCCCGCAAGGGCTATTGGCCAAACGTAAGGGGGAGATTGTGTTTAGCACCGATGCAGCCAGCCGTGCCCATATAGAACGGGCCGCGATGCAGGCGGTAACCGATGCGGAACAAGCGTTAGGCCACATGGTTATTGATGTAGCAGCGGATAAATGTGGATGGGATCTCACCGCGCGCCCGCCACTCAAAAGTGATGGCTCCTTGCCACAAGATCGTCACATTGAAGTGAAAGGCCGCAGCAAAGGACAGACGACCATCACCGTCAGTCGTAATGAGATCCTCTATGCCCTCAATCAGGCAGACAAATTTTTGCTGGCCATCGTACTGGTAGAGGGGGACAAGGCTGAAGGCCCGTACTACCTTCGCCAGCCTTTCACCAAAGAGCCCGATCTGGGAGTGGCGAGCATCAATTACGACTTAGCGGATTTGCTGGCACGATCCACCGATGCTGAAGGAAGCTTATGAAAATTGAACAAGTTAGATTAAAAAACTTTCGATGTTTTGAGCAGCTCGATGTGACTTTCCACCCGCAGTTGACTGTGTTAATCGCCCCCAATGGTGCGGGTAAAACTACGATCCTTGATGCAGTACGCATTGCGCTATGGACCTTTGTCAAAGGCTTTGATCTGGGTAGCCAAACAGGCAAGTCGGCCACCATTCAGATTGAAGATATGCGTATTGAACGCCGCGAACAAGAAATGAAACCGATAATACCCACACTGACCAGAAGGCAGCGTCATCCAGTCGTACAAACACGTGACATGCTGGGGTTGAATAAGGATCCAAATCTGGTCAGTGAACGGAAAAAATGGTTCACCCAAGCTGTTGCTGTGCTAAAAACGGCGCCAGGCGATATCGACCAATTTTTGCAATTAGCGCCATTTCGCGCACTGATTGCAGCATCTATCTAATGTTGGAACATTCATGACTACCATCAAATCCCCCAAAAAACTGATCGAGGTGGCGCTGCCGCTCGATGATATCAATGCTGCCGCAGCAAGGGAAAAATCAATTCGCCACGGACACCCCTCTAGCTTGCATCTGTGGTGGGCGCGTCGTCCCTTGGCTGCTGCAAGAGCCGTGATTTTTGCTCAGATGGTCAATGATCCAGGCTACCAGCAGGGTGATGGCTTTAAGTACGGCGTGAACAAGCAGGAAGCTGCCAAGAAGCGTGAAAAGCTGTTTAACATCCTGCGCGAGTTGGTGAAGTGGGAAAACACCAATAACGAAGCGGTGCTCAGTCAAGCGCGGGCGGCCATCATGGAGAGCTGGCGCGAAATTTGCGCCCTGAATAAAGATCACCCCGACGCCGCCGAGCTGTTTAACCCCGACAAATTACCCGACTTTCACGACCCCTTTGCCGGTGGCGGCGCCTTGCCGCTGGAAGCTCAGCGCTTAGGGCTTGAGTCCTATGCCTCTGACTTAAACCCGGTGGCGGTCACCATCAACAAAGCCATGATTGAAATCCCGCCTAAGTTTGCTGGCTGTGAGCCGGTGGGGCCAGAGGTATTGAGCGCTAAAACCAGCAAGAAAAAGGCCACTAAAGATGCCTTTGACGACTGGTCTGGCGCTAAAGGGCTTGCGGAAGATGTACGCCGTTATGGCAACTGGATGCGCGACGAGGCGCAAAAACGCATCGGCCATCTCTACCCCAAAGTATTGGTAACCGAGGCTATGGTCACCGAGCGGCCAGATTTGGCGCCCTATTTGGGTGAAGAACTAACAGTGATTGCCTGGCTGTGGGCGCGCACCGTCAAAAGCCCCAGCCCGGCATTTTCTCACGTTGATGTGCCGCTGGCGTCCACCTTTATTCTCTCTTCCAAGGCAGGCAAAGAGGCCTATGTGGAGCCGGTGGTGCAAAGCGATAGTTTTTATTTTGTTGTCAAGCAGGGTAAGGGCTCTCCAGAGCTAAAGGATGGGACTATCAGTCGTAAGGGCGGTATTTGTTTGATTAGTAAATCGCCTATGGAATTCAAATATCTGAGAGCAGAGGCAAAGGCAGGACGATTTGGTCGGCGTCTTATGGCTGTGGTAGCCGAGGGAAAGAGCGGTCGAGTATACCTATCCCCTAACGTAGTGCAGGAGCAAATAGCCAATTCAGTCGAGGCCTCGGAGTTTGTTTCTTCCAATATTTGTCATTGGCCGGGGCGGACAAATGTTGTCGAATATGGGATGACTCGCTTTGATCAGCTTTTTACCGCAAGGCAATTAGTAGCATTGACTACCTTCTCTGACTTGGTGGGGGAAGCCATTGCCCGCTGTCGTGAAGATGCGCTCTCTGCCGGGATGGCGGACGATGGCGTCGGCCTCGATGCCGGTGGCACCGGCGCCACTGCCTATGCGCAGGCTGTGGGGGTATATTTATCTTTTCTAATTGGTCAGGTTGCAAACCATGGTTCCACTATCTGTGGATGGAACCATCCAAATACTCAAATGCGCAGCGTGTTTTCACGTCAGGCGATTCCTATGACATGGGATTACGCCGAGGCAAATGTATTTTCAGACTCATCTGGGAGTTTTAATAATTTATTTGATAGACAAATCAAAGGGTTTGAGGCTTTAAATAATACAACTTTTGGCTCTGTTTTGCAGGCAGATGCTCAAACTCAGTCCGTTAGTACGAACAAGGTTATTTCTTCCGATCCACCTTATTACGACAATATCAGCTATGCCGATTTGTCGGACTTTTTCTATGTCTGGCTGCGTAGGTCCTTGCGGCCGATCTTCCCCGGCCTCTATGCCACCATGGCGGTGCCCAAGGCGGAAGAATTGGTGGCGACGCCGTATCGCCATGGAAGCAAAAAGGGCGCTGAGGCGTTCTTTTTAGACGGCATGGGTAAAGCTATTCACCAACTGGCCGAGCAGGCCCACCCGGCGTTTCCGGTGACTATCTACTACGCCTTTAAGCAGTCCGAGACAAAGATGGACGGCACCTCCAGCGCCGGTTGGGAGACCTTTTTGCAGGCGGTGATCGATGCCGGTTTTACCATCAATGGTACTTGGCCTGTGCGTACAGAAAAAGAAGGTAGAGCGATTGGAAATGGTGCCAATGCCCTAGCCTCCAGCGTGGTGCTGGTGTGCAATAAGCGCGCGGCGAATGCCGACAGCATCAGCCGCCGTCAGTTTATCCGCGAACTTAACCGGGTATTGCCTGAGGCGCTGGATGAAATGACCCAGGGCAGCATAGATGCCCTAGGGATAAGCCAATCAGCGGTGGCGCCGGTGGACTTGTCGCAAGCCATTATTGGCCCCGGAATGGGCATCTTCAGTAAATATTCCGCGGTGCTCGAAGCTGATGGCAGCAAGATGAGCGTGAAAACAGCACTGCAACTGATTAACCGTTTTTTGGCCGAAGATGATTTTGACCACGACACCCAATTCTGCCTGCACTGGTTTGAACAGCAGGGCTGGCGCGTGGGTAAGTTCGGTGAAGCCGACGTGTTAGCCCGTGCCAAGGGCACCAGCGTGGCAGGCTTGCAAGAGGCCGGGGTGATAAGTAGCGGCCAAGGTGAGGTGCAACTACTCAAATGGACCGAACTGCCCACCGACTGGGCGCCAGAGCGGGACAACCGTACCCCGGTATGGGAAGGACTGCATCAGTTGATCCGGATTCTGAACAGAGAAGGCGCCAGCGGTGCTGGTGCTATGCTGGGGCGACTATCAGACAAGAGCGATGCGATCCGCTCGCTGGCGTATCGCCTCTACACCCTCTGCGAGCGTAAAGGTTGGGCACAAGAAGCCCGCGCCTATAACGAATTGGTCACCGCGTGGGATGCAATTCAAAGCGCCATGACCAACAGTGGGCAAGTGGGGGAAAGCTATAGCCTGGATCTCTAAAGGTGAGAAGTCGAAGATTCCTGAGCAGATAGGCGATGACACTTCTTTGCTCAATAAATTTGGAGCCCAACCCAACATTTAATTGGATTGAAACGGATAATGAAATTATGAGTCTGAAACCTTGGCGCGAGATTGCGCGCCCGCATCGCGATGTACTGGAAGGCACCTTTAAACAGTCGGAATTTGCGGCAGATATTACTCAGGTCGCTAATGGCTCTGCACCAGCAGAATATCAGGATGCTGAGCAGTTTTTTGCGCGCACCTTTATCACGGAAGGGATGCGCTTGTTATTGAGGTCGGTCGCCGAGCGGCTGGCAGGCAAGGGCGGCGACCCAGTGATCCAACTGCAAACGGCTTTTGGTGGCGGTAAAACTCACACCATGCTTGCGGTCTATCACTTAGCCTCACGCACAGTGACCACGGATCGCTTGCAGGGTATTCCGCCGATTTTGGATGCGGCAGGGATTCATGACTTACCTGGTGCCCGAGTGGCGGTGATCGATGGGATTAACTTGTCGGTGAGCCAAGCGCGCACGCACGGTGTGATCCATGCTAATACTCTGTGGGGGGAGTTAGCCTGGCAACTTTTGGGCGATGAAGGCTATGAGCTAGTGGCGGACAGTGACCGCGACGGCACATCGCCGGGCAAAGAGCAGTTAGTCAAATTGCTGACCAAGGCGGCACCCTGTGTGGTGTTGATGGATGAGCTGGTGGCTTTTTTGCGCCAGTTGGAAGTGGGCAAGCAGTTTAATGCCGGAACCTTCGACTCCAATATCACCTTTATTCAGGCGCTGACTGAAGCGATGAAGTCGGTACCCAATGCCATGTTGTTGGCTTCTTTGCCTGAGTCGGCCTTGGAAGTGGGTGGCACTATGGGGCAGAAGGCGCTGGATTCGCTGGAGAAATATTTTGCTCGGGTTGAGTCGGTATGGAAGCCGGTAGCCACTGAAGAGGCCTTTGAGATTGTGCGCCGTCGTTTGTTTGAGTCGGCTGGTGATGCCACTCAGGTGCAGGGTATTGCGCAGCAGTATGCTGATTTCTATCGCCAGCATGCGCAGGAGTTTCCGAACGAAACACAATCCAGCCACTATTACGACCGACTGTGCAAGTCATACCCGATCCACCCGGAGGTATTTGACCGACTTTATGAGGACTGGTCGACGCTGGATAAGTTTCAGCGCACCCGTGGGGTGTTGCAATATATGGCGATAGTGATCCATCGCTTGTGGGTCGCGGATAACCGCGATGCACTGATCATGCCGGGGTCGTTGCCCCTTGATGACAGCAATGTGCGTGGCAAGAGCATTCATTATTTGCCACAAGGCTGGGAACCGGTCATCGAAAAAGAGGTGGATGGTTCGCGCTCTGAAGCGGCAGATATCGATAATCAAGATACCCGTTTTGGCCAATTCCACGCTGCTCGCAGGGTGATGCGTACCCTGTTTTTGGGTAGTGCACCCAGTACAGGCGATCAGATGCATCGCGGCCTGCTGGCTGAGCGGATTATGCTGGGCGCCTGCTCGCCTGGGCAAACAGTGGCCACCTTTAAGGATGTGTTGGTTCGGCTGCGAGATCGTCTGACCTACCTTTATGGCGATAAAGATCGTTTTTGGCTGGATACTAAGCCTAATCTGCGTCGGGAAATGGAAACCCGTAAGAGTAAAGTCAGTGAGCGTGAAGAGTTGACGCCGCTGCTTAAGAAGTCAGTAACTGCGTGTTTTGGTTCCCAGCACTGCTTTGCCGGGATACATGTTTTCACACCCTCCAGCGATGTGCTTGATGAATACGGCAATGGACCGCGTTTGGTGGTACTGGAGCCGTCGGCATTTTCTGCTTATAGCCGTAGTAGCAGTACTAACCAGGCATTCAAAGCAGCTGAGGTGATCTTGTTTAAACGTGGTGAGCAACCACGTGTGAAACAAAATCGGCTGTTCTTTCTCGCTGCCGATTATGACAGTCTGAATCGTTTGAAAGATCAGGGGAGAACGTATCTGGCCTGGCACTCTATCGTTACCGATATCGAAAACGGAGTGTTGAATCAGGATCTAGCGCATTTAACCCAAGCCAAGGGGAATCGCGATACGGCGAAGAAGCAGTTTGATAGCTTGGTCCGCGACACTTATAAGTGGCTACTGGCGCCGCTGCAGGATCCCGGTCAGCCGCTAGAGTGGGAGGTGTCGCAAATCTCTTCCAGCGCACCTAAATTAATTCAGGAAATTGAAAGTAAACTAGCTGAAGAGGAGTGGTTAATCAAGGAGTGGTCACCGGTTCATCTGCGTAATTTGTTGGAAAAATACTATTTTGCCAACGGGACAGAGTCAGTCAGTGCAGTGAAGGTCTGGCAGGATGCCTGTCAGTACCTCTATATGCCTCGTTTGGTTAATGACCAAACATTGCGTCGAACTGTAGAAGAGGCTATCAAGAGTACCGATTTCTTCGCTTTTGCGTCCGGTCTGCGTGACGATCGCTTTGAAGGGTTTGCTTTTGGCAAATCATCCACCGTGTTTTTAGATGAGAACAGCGTTCTGATTAGCCGGGATGCTGCGCTGCGCTATCAAGCCAAGCTGGAGCAAGAAGCCCGTGAAAAGAGTGAAGAAGAGCGTAAGAAGGTTGATCCGGATAAAGACGGCCGTGATGGGACCGATAAGGACGAATCAGGTGACGGCAAGGACACGGATACAGGTTCTGGAACTGGTCAAGTGATTATAACAGAGAGCCAGAAAACACGGTTTTATGGTTCAGTACGACTTGATGCCATCAGAGCCAAAATGGATTTTGCTAATATCATGGACGAGGTGGTGCAAAATTTTGCCAGCCAATACGGTGTTGAGGTAGAGCTCTCCATTGAGATTAATGCACGCTCTGAGAAAGGGTTTGATGCAAATTTACAGCGAGCTATCAAAGAAAACTGCAGTATGCTGAAATTTGGTAATGCTGAATTTGAAGAGTAAAACGCAAAAAAATGAAGGCCGAATTTTCCGGCCTTTTTTTACATCCAATGCTGGGGAATGGTGAGTTCGAAGGATTGTGTGGCATAGCGCAGCATACTCAAAATTTCGCTGTGTCTGGCTTTGTCAATGACATGCCCGGCCTTGCGCTGCTCCAGCATTGAAGTGGTTTACTGAATTTGGCCACCTGAACAGAGGTGATATGCTCACCTCAG
>OBYW01000566.1_pt1 | contig 14229 bp, 15 predicted proteins | sample 1476841 | NCBI WGS metagenome assembly OBYW01 (sample SAMEA2580222, study PRJEB22360) | human gut metagenome | biome: human gut; feature: human-associated habitat; material: faeces | place: Denmark | collected 2008/2010
GGTTTCGCCTGCAGCAGGCTGTCCTGCCCCTTGCCAAGCCGGTTTTCGAGTAACACCTTAATGATTAACGCCATTTAATGACCATCCCCCTGGTTTGCGACGCCTACTGTAGCCAACCGCTGGCGGGGATGCCGTGATGAACCCTGCATAAGGAAAAGTGACAGCGTCACAATAAAGTAACTTATTGATTCTGTTTAGTTGCCAGATAAGCATTGCCGTCTATGCTGATGAACGAGTTTCTCTTAACCGGAGCGCGCTATGGCAGACTGGAATCCTTCACTTTATTTGCAATTCGGCGCTGAGCGTACGCGGCCCGCCGCCGAGCTTCTCGCCCGCATCGCCCACCGTCCCGCCACGCTGGCCGTTGATCTGGGCTGCGGACCTGGCAACAGTACCGCTCTGCTGCGCGATGCCTGGCCAGATGCCACGATTATCGGCGTTGATAATTCTCCGGCCATGCTGGAAGAGGCCTCCCGGCAGCTACCGGACTGCCGGTTCGTCGAGGCGGATATCGCTACATTCCGCCCCGAGCGGCCGGCGGACGTGATTTATGCCAATGCTTCGCTGCAGTGGCTCACGGATCATCAGCGCCTTTTCCCATATCTGGTCAGCAATCTTGCGAAAAACGGCGTACTGGCGGTGCAAATGCCGGTGAACTGGCAAGAGCCCTCGCACGTGCTGATGCGTCAGGTTGCTGAAGAGATGGGGCATCCGGCCAGTGGGCGGCAGCCGCTGCCGGATGTGTCGGAGTATTACGATATGCTGACCACCAGCGGCTGCGAGGTGGATATCTGGCGCACCACCTACCATCACCCGCTGGCATCGCACCAGGCCATTATTGAATGGCTACAGTCAACGGGCCTGCGACCGGTTTTAAAACCCCGTGATGAACAGCAGCGCCAGGCGTTTCTCGGACGCTATCTGGAGCGGCTGAAACAGTACTATCCGTTACAGTGTAACGGAAAGGTACTGCTGCGATTTCCGCGCCTGTTTATCGTCGCGCGCCGCTAGCGTCATCGGAGTGTAAAAAGAGGGAGAGAACGCTACGGCGCAGGAAGCAGGCGCCGTAGGCCAGGTTTACCAGGACAGATGATGGACCAGAGAGAGATCCCATGCGGTGGCCAGCAGCGAAAGAAACATGATGAGGTTCACAACCGTCTCTATGCGTTTTTCCATTTTGTTACTCCTGAGTCGTTTCCCCTGTTTTACAGGGGAAATCTTAATAACTTCTTAATCTCAGATTTTCAGAGCGTCACGCGGTAACGAACATAGTCATCGGCGGGCGTAAATTCATCATACAGACGCCGGGCCGGATTATCAGTACGAGTGTGCCAGTACAGCCGCGACCACCCTTTCTCTTTCCCTTCCGCTTGCAGCGCCTGCATCAACGCCCTGGCGATGCCTTTTCCGCGCATCGGCGGGGCAACAAACAGATCTTCCAGATAGCAAACAGGCGTCTTTACCCAGGTGCCTTCGTGAAGGACACAAATCGCAAATCCAGCGATGTTGCCATCCGCCAGGGCAACCCGGCCCAGCATGGGAGAAGCGGAATCAAGCATCCGCTGCCAGGTATATTCCGTGACGTCGGACGGCTGCGGGCTACCGTAGAAACGGGTATAGCCTTCCCATAGCTGTAGCCACTGCGCTTTGTCCTGCTGGCTCACTTCACGAATGTCAATAACCATGGGTCTCATCCCTCGTTTGGATAAGCCATTATTTTCCAGTCAGATAATTAGTGCAACCGCCGGGGGCACAATTCATCTTTTTCTCTTAATTGCCCCTGTTTCCGCTGCCGGACGAAATGGGCACAATCTTTCAGACCTGCGTTTATAAAAAAACACAGAAGTATGTTGTAACTAATGCAAATGCCAAACTAACCCGGCAACTGCCGGGTTGAGAGTGATGCTCCATCGCTTTAGCAATGTGCCCGGATGAGTGCCGGGCGGCGGCTGACGCCTTACCCGGCCGACACAATCGATGCTATTCTGGTCGTCCGTCAGCGGGCTTTAGAGTATCAGCATAATGGCTTAACGGCGGCGCGCATGCCGTCGCGCAGAATAGCATCCAGATCCTGCGTGACCCGATCAACCAGACCCGGCACTTTCGTCAGGTCCTGCTCCCAGTGGGATTCAACGGACAGTACGGCTTTTACCAGCTCACCGGTAGTGATTTGCGCATCCCGATGCTGGGCCCATAGCGCCATATAGCTCTCCATCCATTCGGCATCATCCTGAACCGGATAGTTCTCACCGTTACGCTCGCCGCGATAAAAGGCGATCAGCGCCGCCAGCGCAAAGGTCAGGCGCGTCGGGAGAGCCCCCTCTTTCTTCTGGCCCGCCAGCAGCTGCGGCAGAATGCGGGTACGATATTTAGTCATGCCGTTTAGCGCGATAGACAGCAGCTGATGCTTGATGTACGGGTTACGGAAACGACCGGTTACCGCGCTGGCGAAGGACGCCAGCTCATCGCGCGGCAGATCGAGAACCGGAATAATCTCCTGATAAATCGCCTTCTCGACGAATGAGCAGATTTCCGCATCGTTCATCGCTTCGCCCACCGTATCCAGGCCTGCCTGGAAGGCGACCGGCACCAGCGCGGTGTGCGCGCCGTTAAGAATGGCCACTTTACGCTCTTTGTACGGTTTAATATCGTCAACAATCAGCACATTAAGCGGTAGCTTATCGAGGCGCAGCTCGGCGGCCAGGGATTTCGGCCCCTGAATGACAAACAGGTAGAAATGTTCGGCGGTATCGAGGAAACCGTCTTTATACCCCAGCTGCTCTTCAATCTGCGCGGCTTCATCGCGCGGATAGCCGGTCACAATACGGTCTACCAGGGTGGAGCAAAAAGCGTTGGCTTCATCCAGCCATGCCACAAACGCTTCCGGCAGCGCCCACTCCTGCGCATAGCGCAGCACCAGTTCCCGCAGCGCTTCACCGTTATAATCAATCAGCTCGCAGGGAACGATGACCCAGCCTTTATCCGCCGCGCCGGAGAAATGGCTGTAGCGTTCAAACAGCAGGCGGGTCAGTTTTGCCGGATAGCTCACCGCAGGCGCATCCTCGAAGCGGTCCCCCGCGTGGTAGCTAATACCCGCTTCGGTGGTATTGGAAAACACAAACCGCATATCCGGGTTGTGCGCCAGCCGCAGCAGTTCATCGTAATCCGCATAGGCGCTGATTTCGCGGTTTACCGAGCGAATCAGACGCGCATCGCTGACCGCTTCCCCTTTCTCGTTCAGGCCACGAATAATCGTGGTGTAGAGGCCATCCTGGGTGCTGAGCGACGGCGGGAATGAGCTCTCAATCGGACGCACGATCACCACCCCGGCATTCAGGTCGGTATGCTCGTTCAGCAGATCGATCTGCCAGTCGATAAACGCGCGCAGGAAGTTACCTTCGCCAAACTGAATGATACGTTCAGGGTACTGCGCGCCCGGGAAATCGCGACGGTTTAGTGTTTTCACAAGGGTTCCCTCATAGAGTAGTCATACAACCTGAGTAATTGGTCCAATAAGTTATCAGGTTTTTACGCAAGTGAAACCCTGTTTTGATCAAAGCTGTATGCAATATAAAATTTATGACAGAAATTTATAGAACAGCGATGTTGCCGTCAGCTCGCCGTCGGGCATCAGCGCATAGCGTGGAATTTCCCCGGCTTTTTCCCAACCACACTGTACATAAAAGTTTTCTGCTCCGCTGCCCGTCGCCGTATCCAGCACCAGAACGCTCTTACCCTGCTCGCGCGCGATGGCTTCCAGCCGGGACATGAGCGCATTCGCCAGCCCCTGACGCCGCGCATTTTGGTGAACCAGAAGTTTGGCGACATCGGCGCGGTGCGGCTGGTTTTCCGGCTGGTCAGTAATCAGCTGTACCGTACCAACAAGCCGCTGCTGCGCATCCGCTGCGGCGAGAACAATGCGCTCACCGGCGGCGACGCTCTGCGCCATTCGCAGCCAGAACGCCGTCGCGGTTTCCGGGGAAAAAGGCAGCATAAAGCTCACCGAGGCCCCGCCGTTGACGCAGCTGACGAGGATGTCGGTTAATTCAGGAAGGTGTTCAAGAATATCGTCACGCGACAGCGTGCGCAGAGAAAAGGATGTGGTCATAGGTAACTCCTTGAAATTGACCACATCACTATGTTTTTAACTTATATTTAACACAAGCGGAATTACCATCGTATTTTCTTATGTACGATTCAGACCATTTCTTGCGTAAAAATACGATTGCGTCCGGCTTTTTTTGCCCGAATCATAGAATCATCGGCGACCATGAGCAGCTGGTTGAACAGATCCGTTACTCTGGCTGAACCCGGCGCCCGGCTCTCCAGCCCCATGCTGATGGTCAGCTGGATCCTGTTTTGCCCCCAGGTGAAGGTTTGCGACTCGATGCCCTGGCGAATTTTTTCCGCCAGCAGCACTCCGTCTCGCGCGGATGAGGTCAGCGCCGCGACGGCAAACTCTTCCCCACCAATACGCGCCACCATGCCCTCTTCACCCACCAGCTGCCGCACCTGCTGCGCAAACTGGGCCAGCATACAATCGCCGCACTCGTGGCCCCAGCGATCGTTAACCTGCTTGAAGCCGTCGATGTCGAGCACCATCACGGTGAGCAGCTCGTTTTCCGCGATCGGCTGACGTTTCAACGCTTCGCTTAACCCGGAGCGAGAATAGACCCGGGTCTGGAAGTCGAAATCAGCGCGCAGGGCCAGCTGTTTGACCAGGTTATTAATCGCCTCAACGCTGGAAGCGACGATGATGGGGCTGATCAGCATCGCAGCAATCCCCAGGCGCGTTGAGAACAGCTGCCACGGCTGCATCCGGGTATCGGGGGAGAGATGGATAAGCGAGTTCGCCACCAGCAGAATTTCGCTAATCCCGGTAATAAAGGTCAACAGGCAGGTTAACGGCAGCGGATAGCGAATCGCGCACCAAATCAGCGCCGGTAACGGGAAGGTTATGCTCCCGGCCCCGCCCACCGCCACGCCGAGCACAATCGACAGCACCAGCGCAATCGCCGGTAACAGCTGACGCAGGCGAAAACGCCCGAACGCCGAAGGGAGCGTGAGGGTTAAAATGAACGGCAGGATCAGCACGGCAGTCGAAAACTGTTCGCTAAACCAGTCCGCCAGTTGGGGAATAAACGTGGCGCGTTCCACATCTACCGAACCCAGAGCCCCGACCGCCGCGCAGAGCAGCGCCGCCAGCAGACAGTAGCAAAACAGGCTTAGCGCATTTATCGGTCCCGGCATCGAATCAGCCCGGCGCTTATCCCACAAAATGAGCTGCGCCAGGGTGACGATAAAAACGATATTGGAGAAGTTGATCAGAAAGGAGGCGAACCCCATTCCCCAACGAGATGTTAAACCGTCATATACCAGCATGGCGGCAAAACAAACGGCGTAAAAATAGCTGCGATTTAGCCAGATATAACGCGCAAAAATCCCCGCCATTACCGCGTTCAGCGGCCAGAAGAACGACAATTCTTGTACCAGACGCAGCATCGCGCCAAAGAAATGCAGTAGTAGCGTTAAAGTGAACAACACCAGCGCATCACGCACGGGCTGTTCCTCACGAAACAGCGTGAATGACCGAATCGACAGTGGAGACATTCATGATTATCCGTCTAATTGTTTCAGGCAATTATTATGTTAATAATTAGTAAGCGGTTCATCATATCATGAGAATAATTATCAGGCATATACCGCCGCCCGATGAATTACAGTCTGCTGCGGTCCGGCGAATTCATCTGGATCACCAGCCAGTGGTGAATCACCTGCACCACGTAGCGCTGCTCTTCGTCGCTGAGGCCGCGCCCCCGCGGGATCGCGTGCCACTTTTCCAGACAGCCGCGACAGCAGGTCGCGGTGGCATGCTGGGCGATAAACACCGGATGTCCGCGCATCGGGGTCTGCTTACCGTCGTTAGGAATTTGCGCAGGGGCCAGCCGACTGGCGATAAAGTCCGCCGCGTGCTGGTCGATAACCTCCGCGCCCTTATCATAACAATACTGCCGTTCTTTCACGCCGAGGCGAAAACGGGAGCGAAAAGTGGAGCGCTGCAGGCGGGCAAACAGGTTTTCTATGGGCACCATCAGAATACCGACCTCCCCAGTTTTTGAGTGAGTTTTTCCAGTAAAGCGATCCCGGCCAGCGAGTTCCCGGCGTCATCGAGCTCCGGGCTCCAGACCGCAATCGCCATCTCCTGCGGAACGATGGCCACAATCCCGCCGCCGACGCCGGATTTCGCCGGTAAACCGACGCGCCACGCAAATTCACCGGCGTTCTGATACATGCCGCTGGTCATCATCAGCGCGTTGACCTGCCGCGACTGAATGGGGGCGATAACCGGCGTCTCAAGGTGCGGAGCGATACCTCGGTCGGCAAGAAACAGAAAGGTGCGCGCCAGCTCTACGCAGCTCATCTCCAGCGAACAGTAGTGGAAATAGTTTTGCAGCACCGTGGCGACATCGTTATGGAAATTACCGAAGGATTTCATCAGCCAGGCTATCGCGGCATTGCGCGCCGAGTGGTCGAACTCCGAACGGGCAACCACCGGGTCATAGGCGATATCGCCCACACCGCTCAGACGACGCACGATTTCCAGCATCCGCTGACGAGGCGCGCTGAGACGACTTTGCAGCATATCGCAGACCACCAGCGCCCCGGCATTAATAAACGGGTTGCGCGGTTTGCCTTGTTCAATTTCCAGCTGCAACAGCGAGTTGAAAGGCTGGCCGGAGGGATCTTTACCCACCCGCTGCCAGATCTCCTCTTCCTGATAGTGGTTCATCGCGACCACCAGGCTCAGGACTTTCGAGATAGATTGGATAGAGAAGCGCTCGTGCGCGTCGCCGGCGCTGTAGTGCTGACCGTCGACCGTACAGATAGCCACGCCGAGCTTATCGCCGCTGACGCTGGCCAGCGCCGGAATATAGTCCGCCACTTTACCGCGACCAATTAGCGGCCTGACTTCAGCCAAAATGGCATCGAGCATTGCGTTATTCATTACCGTCGCCACGCGCGGCTCCTTGCCAACAACAAAATTCGGGCGGTAATTATAGGCGCACGGGACGCGAAGAAACAGCCTCTTTCTCGCCCTCGCGTCGCCAGGGGGATGGTTCGCTCGTCAGCGGGGCGCCTGCCCGGGCTACCAAACCCGCAAATCGCACGAATCGGTAGCCCGGGAAAGGCGTTAGCCGCAACCCGGGGATTTTTCCGCAGGCTAGCGGCGATCTCTCCAGACGGTCTGCACGTTGCAGAATTCATGCAGACCAAAATGGGAGAGCTCGCGGCCAAATCCGCTTTTCTTCACGCCGCCGAACGCCACGCGGGCATCGCTGGCACAGTAGCCGTTGATAAACACTCCGCCGCACTCCAGCTCATCGGCAAAACGCTGGGCCTGCGCTTCACTGGTGGTGTAAACCGTTGCTGAAAGGCCAAATTCGCTATCATTAGCCAGCGCCAGCGCGTGATCGGCATCGCGGGCTTCGGTAATCGTCGCCACCGGGCCAAACAGCTCCTCGCGGAAACCGGTCATCTCCGCGGTAACGTTTCCGAGCACCGTCGGCGCGTAGTAGTTGCCGGCGCCTTCGATTTTTTCCGCCCCCAGCAGCAGGGTCGCCCCCTCTTTTAAGGTCGCGCGCACCTGCTCGTGCAGCTCATCGCGCAGATCGAACCGCGCCATCGGCCCAATATAGTTCTGCTCATCGCGCGGGTCGCCCATTTTCAGCGCGGCAGCGGCGGCGACAAATTTCTGCGTAAAGGCCTCGGCGATGCCCGCTTCGACGATAAAACGCTTCGCCGCGGCGCAGACCTGACCGGTATTCTGGTAGCGACCTATCACCGCCGCTTTCACCGCCTCGTCAAGGTCGGCATCTTTAAGCACGATAAAGGGATCGGAGCCGCCCAGCTCCAGCACGCATTTTTTCAACGCCGCGCCGGCCTGTGCGCCAATGGCCTTCCCGGCGCGCACGCTGCCGGTGACGGTTACCGCGGCGATGCGCGGATCGTTAATCATTTGCGAAACGCCATCGTTGGTGGCGTTCACCCAGCCAAAGACGCCGTCCGGCACGCCCGCAGCGGCAAAAATTTCGCCGATCATCGCCGCGCTGCCCAGCACGTTTGGCGCATGCTTAAGCAGATAGCTGTTGCCCGCCAGCAGAATGGGCACCGCGCCGCGCAGCACCTGCCACACCGGGAAGTTCCACGGCATGACAGCGAGGATAGCCCCCATCGGGCGGTACTCAATCACCGCTTTATTGTCTTCAACCAGCGTCGCCTCGGTATTGAGCATCGCCGGGCCGTGTTCAGCATACCAGTCACAAAGATTGGCGGATTTAGCCACTTCGCCGCGCGCCTGGGCAATCGGTTTACCCATTTCGCGGCTAATCATTTGCGCCAGCGCTTCGCCACGGGCACGCATCGCGCTACCGACGTTACGCAGCGTCGCCGCGCGCTCCGCCACGCTGACGTTGCGCCACTGACGATATCCCTGTTCCGCAAGGGCAATGGCCGCATCGACCTGCTGTTCGCTGGCCCAGGGCAGAGACGACAGCGTTTCACCGGTGATCGGACTCACGGAAATCGCATGAGTAGCAGATAAATTCATCGTTTTTCTCTCTGTGTTGATTGCGAAGTGACCTTATTCTGGCTTACCCTTCCTTTCATTAAAAATGAATAATATTAAGCAACCTATTCACAAAAGAAGAACGCTATGGATCTGACCCAGCTTGAGATGTTCAACGCCGTCGCCAGCACCGGCAGCATTACCCAGGCCGCGCAGAAGGTGCATCGCGTGCCGTCAAACCTGACTACACGCATCCGCCAGCTGGAGGCGGATCTCGGCGTCGAACTGTTTATTCGCGAAAATCAGCGGCTGCGGTTGTCCCCCGCCGGGCACAGCTTTTTACGCTATAGCCAGCAGATCCTCGCCCTTGTTGATGAAGCGAGGATGGTGGTCGCCGGAGATGAACCTCAGGGGCTGTTTTCGCTCGGCTCGCTGGAGAGTACCGCCGCCGTGCGCATTTCCCCTACCCTGGCGCACTTTAATCAGCGCTATCCCAAGATTCACCTGGCCCTCTCCACCGGTCCTTCCGGCACCATGATCGACGGCGTACTTGAGGGAAATCTGAGCGCGGCGTTCGTTGACGGTCCGCTGGTGCACCCGGGGCTGGAAGGGTTACCGGTGTTCCCGGAAGAGATGATGATCGTCGCGCCCTTTGGCCACCCGCCCATTGCCCGCGCCAGCGAAGTGAACGGCGCCAGCGTCTACGCGTTTCGCGCCAACTGCTCCTATCGCCGTCATTTTGAGAGCTGGTTCCACGCCGATCGCGCCACCCCGGGGCGGATCCATGAGATGGAGTCCTACCACGGGATGCTGGCCTGCGTCATTGCCGGCGCCGGACTGGCGCTGATGCCGCGCAGCATGCTGGAGAGTATGCCGGGCCATCAGCAGGTATCCGCCTGGCCGCTGGCCGAAGAGTGGCGCTGGCTGACGACCTGGCTGGTCTGGCGGCGCGGGGCGAAAACTCGCCAGCTCGAGGCGTTTATAGCGCTGCTGAACGAAGATCGACAAGCAGCAGCTTCTCCATAAAAATGCTTAACGGATCCGGCTGATACGGCGCAAAGGCGCTGCGGGTCTGGTAGCCATTGCGCGTGTATAACGCGACGGCGGCGTGCTGATGGATGCCCGTTTCCAGGCGTACGGTATGGCATTCGCGATTTATCGCCTCTTTCTCCAGCGCCGCCAGCAGTTTTTCCCCCAGCTGCTGGCCGCGATGGGCCGGGTGAATAAACACCCTTTTCATCTCGCCAATCCCCTCTTCGCCGAGCACGATGGCCCCACAGCCGACGGCCCGGTGCTGCCCATCGCGGATAATGAGCGCGATGACCGACGCCGCCGGTAACGCGCTCAGGTCGATAAGATGATTGCTTTCCGCCGGGTAGAGCGTCTGCTGGTATGCGTCCAGCTCGGCAATTAAGGCGGTCAGATCCGGGTGGTTTAGCGGGGTCGCGGCGATAGTGTACATAAAGAAGCTCCTTTTTTGAGCGTACTGTAGCGCGGGGCGTCCGCGGAGCCGCCATAGCATTAACTTATAGCTTCTGACCCGACTTGCGCTCCCCCGGTTAGAGGCAGTAATTTTGCGACATAACCTCTTTTATCAGGAAAATACGATGAATACCAAAGCGCGCAAGGTGATGATTATCGGGGCCGGAAACGTCGGCGCATCAGCGGCCTACGCCCTGTTAAACCAGAATATTTGCGAGGAGCTGATCCTTGTCGATCTCAATACCTCTCGCGCCGAAGCGCACGCTCAGGACCTGAGCGACGCGGCCGCCTACATGCCGGGCATGATGACCATTTCCACCCGGGAAGCCAGCGACTGCGCCGATGTCGATATCGCGGTCATCACCGTTTCCGGCGGCGCGCTCAAGCCGGGTCAAACCCGGCTGGACGAACTGACCAACACGGCAAAAATCGTCAAAAGCATCGTCCCGCAGATGATGCGCGGCGGCTTCAACGGCATCTTTTTGGTTGCCACCAACCCCTGCGACATCATCACCTGGCAGGTGTGGCAGCTTTCGGGCCTGCCGCGCGGCCAGGTGCTGGGTACCGGCGTCTGGCTGGACACGACGCGCTTACGCCGGGTACTGGCCCAGGCGCTGGATATCGGCGCGCAAAGCATCGACGCCTTTATTCTTGGCGAGCATGGCGATACCCAGTTTCCGGTGTGGTCACACTCGGCGGTTTACGGCTCCGCCATCGCCGATGTTTACCAAAAACATACCGGCCAGGCTCTCGACCGGGAGCTGATTGCCGAAAAGGTGCGCAAGCTGGGGTTTGAGATTTACGCCGGCAAAGGCTGCACGGAGTACGGCGTCGCCGGAACCATCGCCGAAATCTGCCGCAATATTTTCACCGGCAGCCATCGCGCGCTGGCGGTGTCGTGCATTCTTGACGGGGAATATGGCGTAACCGGCGCGGCGGCTGGCGTTCCCGCGGTGCTGACGCAAAGCGGCGTGCAGCAGATTATTGAGCTGCAGCTGGCCGATGATGAAGCGGAGAAATTCCGCCACTCTATCGAAGTGATTAAAGCCAATATCGCCCGTCTACCGTGATGGCCTATTTTTCCTGCAGGTTACGCAGGAATAGCGCGCAGGATAAGTTTGCCGGGTAACCCACTCGGATTCGGGATCGGCGGGTCTGTTGCCGATCCCGTTTTATGATGAAGGGCGAGCTAGCGTAGCGTGATGACGCCATTTAAATAGGTCACCGCCTGGCCGCTCATCAATACGCGTTTTCCTTTCAGCTCGCAGCGCATATCGCCGCCGCGCGCGGAAACCTGACGCGCCAGCAGCTGAGTTTTACCCCGCTTTGCGCTCCAGTAGGGGATCAGCATAGTATGCGCCGAACCGGTTACCGGATCTTCCCACACCGCTTCACCGGGTGAGAAAAAGCGGCTAAAGAAGACAAATTCCCCCCTTCCCCCCGCCGGGACATCCTGACGCGGCTAACGAAGTCATATTCCCCGCTGCCCGCGGCGGTCACGGTCACTTTATGTTCGCCGGGCGTCATCGCAGCAATATTCGGCCGCAGGGCTTCGACCTGCTCACGGGAGGCCAGTTCGATAAGCCATGCGCGCCCCTTGCGGGCATGCAGATAGCGCTCAATCCCCAGCGCGGAGAGCATCTCCGCGGGCGGCTCGCGCTCTTCCGTTTCTCCCGCCGGGAAGTCCAGGGTCAGCCAGTCGCCCTCGCGGCTCACGGTCAGCCGACCGGAAGCGGTCGCGAAGTGAATGACCGCGTCAGGATAATCCAGGTGATGAAATATCACGTGCGCGCTGGCAAGCGTGGCGTGGCCACAGAGATTGACCTCATTGCGGGTGGTAAACCAGCGCAGCGCAAAACCATCGCTCTCAGGTACCACAAACGCGGTTTCCGACTGGTTGTGCTGCTGCGCCATTTTGAGCAGCAGCTCATCCGGCAGCCACTTTTTAAGCAGGCATACCGCAGCCGGGTTGCCGGCGAAAGGCTGGTCGCTGAACGCCGCCACCAGATAAAAAGGAATTTCCGTCACCGTCCCTCCTTAACGAAGCGTAATCGTGCCGATTAAGTAGGTGGTCGCCTGACCGCCGATCAGAACCCGGTCGCCCCGCCACTGGCAGCGCAGGTCGCCGCCGCGGGCCGACACCTGCCGCGCCTGCATGTCCGTTTTGCCGAGCTTCTCGCCCCAGTAGGGAATCAGCATACTGTGCGCCGAGCCGGTGACCGGGTCTTCCGCCACCGACTCGCCCGGACAGAAGAAACGGCTGACAAAGTCATACTCTTCGTCCGGGGCGCTGATACAGATCATTTTGCCGAGGCGCTCAAGCAGCTGCATATCCGGACGCACCGCCTCCACCTGCTGGCGGTCGGCTAAAACCACCAGGTAATCACGCGCCACGCGGACTTCCACCGCGTCGCTCAGCCCCAGCCCGGCCAGCAGCTCCGCAGGCGGCTGCTCAACGGAGGTTGTCGCCCAGGCCGGGAAATCCAGGGTCAGCGCTGCGCGTGACGCGAAGCTCGCCGACAAAGCGGGTACTAAATACGATTGTCGATGAGGGGTGGTCAAAATATTCAAAAATGACGTGCGAGGCCGCCAGGGTCGCGTGGCCGCAGAGGTTGATCTCATCCTGCGTGGTAAACCAACGCAGCTCAAACCCCTCATCCGTACGCACAAAAAACGCGGTCTCCGACTGATTGTGCTGCTGCGCCATTTTCAACAGCGTTTCGTCCGGCAGCCATTCGGTCAGCGGACAAACGGCCGCCGCGTTGCCGCCAAAGCTCCGATCGCTGAAGGCATCCACCAGATAAAAGCTAATTTCCTGCATTGTTCTGTCCCTCTATTTTTTTTACTTATCGATAACATGACATAAACGTGAGAAATCCACACGTTTAATAGAAAAATTAATCCGTTAGTGCCGAAAATCTGGCTGAAGCGAAAATGAGATGTAGATCACAAAATGATTGTATTTTCAGCAGCAATCGTTTTAAGATCGTCCCACTTCTTTCCTCTTTGTAACCAGCCCTGAACTTATGATGACAAATACGGTTTCACGCAAGGTCGCGTGGCTGCGCGTAGTCACGCTTGCGATTGCGGCATTTATCTTTAATACCACCGAATTTGCGCCCGTGGGCCTGCTGTCGGATATCGCCGACAGCTTTGGCATGGAAACGGCGCAGGTTGGGATTATGCTGACGATCTACGCCTGGGTTGTCGCCCTGATGTCGCTGCCCTTTATGCTGCTGACCAGCAAGATGGAGCGCCGTCGCCTGCTGGTTGGCCTGTTTATCCTGTTTATCGCCAGCCACGTGCTGTCGTTCCTGGCCTGGAACTTCAACGTGCTGGTGATCAGCCGTATCGGTATCGCCTTTGCCCACGCGGTGTTCTGGTCGATCACCTCGGCGCTGGCTATACGAATGGCGCCTGCGGGTAAACGCGCGCAGGCGCTGAGCCTGATTGCCACCGGTACCGCGCTGGCAATGGTCTTCGGTATCCCGATTGGCCGTATCGTCGGGCAATACTTTGGCTGGCGCACCACGTTCCTGGTCATCGGCCTCGGCGCGCTGGTTACCATGGTTTGCCTGATCAAGCTGCTGCCTAAGCTGCCGAGCGAGCACTCAGGGTCGCTGAAAAGCCTGCCGGTGCTGTTCCGTCGCCCTGCGCTGCTGAGCATCTATTTGCTGACGGTGATTGTGGTGACCGCGCACTATACCGCCTACAGCTACATTGAACCGTTTGTTCAGACGGTCGCCGGCCTGAGCGGCAACTTCGCTACCGTGCTGCTGTTGACCCTGGGCGGCGCGGGCATCGTCGGCAGCATCCTCTTTGGTAAGCTCGGCAACCTGCATGCGTCCGGGTTAATTAACGCGGCGATTGGCCTGCTGCTGGCGTGCCTGCTGCTGCTGCTGCCCGCCTCGCACAACGCCAACCACCTGATGCTGCTGAGCGTCTTCTGGGGTGTGGCGATCATGATTATCGGTCTCGGTATGCAGGTCAAAGTGCTGGCGCTGGCGCCGGACGCGACCGACGTGGCGATGTCGTTATTTTCGGGGATCTTTAATATCGGCATCGGCGCGGGCGCGCTGGTGGGCAGCCAGGTCAGTACCCATCTGTCAATGGCGTCCATTGGCTATGTCGGGGCGATCCCTGCGGTCGTCGCGTTAGTGTGGGCGGTAACGATTTTCCGC
>OBYW01000568.1_pt1 | contig 14151 bp, 10 predicted proteins | sample 1476841 | NCBI WGS metagenome assembly OBYW01 (sample SAMEA2580222, study PRJEB22360) | human gut metagenome | biome: human gut; feature: human-associated habitat; material: faeces | place: Denmark | collected 2008/2010
GAACCAGTCATGGGTTAAGTGATAAAAAGTGTATGGAAATATAGGGGCCAATCCAATTGATGACTTTGGTACCGGCTACGCTAACTACGAGCGTCTGAAAAGCCTGCGGGCCGATATCCTGAAAATTGACGGCTGCTTCGTGCGTGATATCGAGACCGATCCGCTGGACGCCATTATGGTCAAATCCATTATTGAAATGGCTAAGGTTAAGAAGATGAAAGTGGTGGCGGAATACGTTGAAACGCCGGAGCAGCGGGAAAAGCTTCTCGAGTTAGGCGTCGATTATCTCCAGGGATATCTGGTGGGTAAGCCGCTGCCGTTGAGCGAACTGCGGGCATGAAAAAGCCGGGACTTGCCCGGCTTTCGCGATACCGCTGACGAATTACAGTACCAGCGCGGCGATAGACGCAGAGAGCACGCTCACCAGCGTAGAACCGTACACCAGCTTCAGGCCGAAGCGGGAAACCACGTTACCTTGCTCTTCGTTCAGGCCCTTAATCGCGCCGGCGATGATACCGATAGAAGAGAAGTTGGCGAAGGAGACCAGGAAGATAGAGATGATGCCTTCCGCACGCGGAGAGAGCGTGGCGGCAACTTTCTGCAGATCCATCATGGCGACGAATTCGTTAGAAACCAGCTTGGTGGCCATAATACTTCCTACCTGCAGCGCTTCACCTGCCGGTACGCCCATCACCCACGCAACCGGATAGAAGATATAGCCGAGGATCCCCTGGAAGGAGATGCTATAGCCGAACCAGCCGGTGACGGTGGCGAACAGGGCGTTCAGCGCGGAAATCAGCGCGATAAAACCAATCAGCATGGCGGCCACGATAATCGCCACTTTAAAGCCTGCCAGGATGTATTCACCCAGCATCTCGAAGAAGCTCTGTCCTTCATGCAGGTTAGACATCTGCAGATTTTCTTCGCTTTCGTCAACGCGATACGGGTTAATCAGCGACAGCACGATAAAGGTGCTGAACATGTTCAGTACCAGCGCCGCAACTACATATTTCGGCTGCAGCATGGTCATGTACGCGCCCACGATAGACATGGATACCGTAGACATCGCGGTCGCCGCCATGGTGTACATGCGGTTGCGGGACATCTTGCCAAGAATATCTTTATAGGCGATGAAGTTTTCGGACTGGCCCAGAATCAGCGAGCTGACAGCGTTAAAGGATTCCAGCTTGCCCATGCCGTTGATTTTGGACAGCACGGTACCAATCGCGCGAATGACGATAGGCAGAATACGAATATGCTGCAAAATACCAATCAGCGCAGAAATAAAGACGATCGGGCACAAAACCTTCAGGAAGAAGAACGCCAGGCCTTTGTCGTTCATGTTGCCGAAGACGAAGTTTGTCCCTTCGTTGGCGAAACCGAGAAGTTTTTCAAACATCTCGGAGAAGCCCTTCACAAAACCCAGACCAATGTCAGAGTTCAGGAAGAACCAGGCCAGCAGCACTTCAATGACAAGCAGCTGAATGACATAACGAATACGAATCTGCTTACGGTTGTGGCTGACCAACAGGGCCAGAATGGCCACCACTACGATCGCGAGAATAAAGTGCAGGACGCGGTCCATATTTGCTCCAAATATGAGGCAGGTTAAATTTCTGTGCACATTCTATGTAACAAGCGCAAAGAAAACGAGAGTCAGCACACACTATTGCAAGGATATGTGACTAATGGCAAAAATAGTGATCAACCATGCATTTTTGTTATGTTACGTAAAGGTTTTAAAAGTTGCTCGGTTGTACTATTCTGGTGATTAATTAAAAGCGTTTATCAGTTCCCCGGTTTTCCGTTGCCAACCCGCTATCGTTCTCTCCTATCACAGCAATCATTATCATCGCTCCAAATGAACTTGATAATCATTCGCATTTTGATAGCATAAAACATAGCAAAGGCTATATTTCCAGAGGCAGAAAATGACCAACAGTCGCGTTGAGAATAGCAGCGGTCGCGCAGCGCGCAAGATTAAGCTCGCCCTGATGGGGCCGGCGTTCATTGCTGCCATTGGCTATATCGATCCGGGTAACTTCGCCACCAACATTCAGGCCGGCGCCAGCTTTGGCTACCAGCTGCTGTGGGTGGTGGTATGGGCTAACCTGATGGCGATGCTGATTCAGGTGATGTCGGCGAAGCTGGGCATCGCCACCGGTAAAAATCTGGCGGAGCAAATTCGCGACCACTACCCGCGTCCTGTGGTGTGGTTCTACTGGGTGCAGGCCGAAATTATCGCTATGGCGACCGATCTTGCCGAGTTTATTGGCGCGGCTATCGGATTTAAGCTGGTGCTCGGCGTGTCATTGCTTCAGGGCGCTGTATTGACCGGAATTGCGACGTTCCTGATTCTGATGCTGCAGCGTCGCGGTCAAAAGCCGCTGGAAAAAGTGATAGGCGGGCTGCTGTTGTTTGTCGCCGCAGCGTATGTCGTTGAGCTTATCTTCTCCCAGCCCGCGCTGGCACCGCTGGCGAAAGGGATGATCGTTCCTTCACTGCCGACCAGCGAAGCGGTGTTTCTTGCCGCCGGGGTATTGGGGGCGACCATCATGCCGCATGTTATCTACTTACACTCATCGCTCACTCAGCACCTGCACGGGGGGACGCGCAAAGAGCGCTATAACGCCACGCGCTGGGATGTCGCCATCGCCATGACCATCGCGGGTTTTGTTAACCTGGCCATGATGGCGACCGCCGCCGCCGCCTTCCACTTTAACGGCCACACCGGGATTGCCGACCTCGATCAGGCCTATCTGACGCTGGAGCCCTTACTGAGCCACGCGGCAGCTACCATCTTTGGTCTGAGCCTGATAGCGGCGGGTTTATCCTCCACGGTTGTGGGAACCCTGGCAGGGCAGGTGGTAATGCAGGGCTTTATCCGCTTCCATATCCCGCTGTGGTTTCGCCGGGCGATCACCATGCTGCCGTCGTTTATTGTCATTTTAATGGGGCTGGATCCCACGCGTATTCTGGTGATGAGCCAGGTATTGCTGAGCTTTGGTATCGCCCTCGCGCTGGTGCCGCTGCTGATATTCACCAGCGATTCCCGATTAATGGGCGACCTGGTCAATTCCCGGTGGGTAAAACTGCTGGGGTGGGGGATAGTTGCGGTCGTTGTGCTGCTTAACGGCTGGCTGATTATTGGAACGATATTCAGTTAAGCGTGACGATGAAAAAGGGAGCCGAATGGCTCCCTTTTGCGATTAATGATGGCCGTGGCCATGTCCGCGTCCGCCGCCTGGCCCACGCCCCCAGCCGCCGCGTCGGTCATCGCGATCTTTCCAGCCTTCACGATAGCCGCGTTCGTAGGCTTTACCTTTATCCCAGCCGCGATGCCAGCCGTTGTCGTGACGGCGCCAGCGGTTATCGCGCCACTCATAGTGTCGACGCCAGTAATCACGGTCGCGCCAGCCGCCACCGTCCCAGTAGTTACCGTAATTGTCGCGATCGCCAATTTGTAATTTTATTGATGGCAACAGGGTGATTTCACCAGCGTTAGCGACCAATGGCGCTGAAGCCAGAAGCACTGCAGCCAAAATCAGTGACCTGAACATACTCTTCTCCTTCACGATCGGGGCCGTTGTCGGCCTGTTAACCTGATATTACGGGGCGGTAAAGCCCCGCCGCATCGGAGGAACTCCTAAATCGCAAGTGAGAGCACTTTTTGCTAAAGTAACAATGAATTTACACCGCAAGGATCGCGTCAATGGTGGCCCGTTCTTCGGCGCTGAAATGGCGGTTTTCCAGCATGCCAACCGCATCGTCGAGCTGCGAAGTTTTACTGGCGCCAATCAGTACCGACGTCACTTTCTCATCGCGCAGTACCCAGGCCAGCGCCATCTGTGAGAGCTTTTGCCCGCGGGATTCGGCCAGCGTATTCAACTGACTAATCTTTTCCAGCTTGCTTTCAGTAAGCTGCTCCGGTTGCAGGAACCGGCTGCCGCTGGCGGCGCGGGAGTCCGCCGGGATACCGTGCAGGTAACGGTTGGTGAGCTGGCCGCCCGCAAGCGGTGAAAACGCTATACTTCCCACCCCCGCGCTCTGCAGGAAATCGAGTAACCCCTCCTCGACCCAGCGTTCAAACATCGAATATTTGGGCTGATGAATCAGACACGGCGTGCCGAGATCGTTAAGGATATTGACGGCTTCCCGGGCCTGTTCGAGCGGATAATTCGATAATCCGACGTAGAGCGCTTTCCCCTGGCGGACGATGTGGTCCAGCGCGCCCATGGTTTCCCGTAGCGGCGTTTCGGGATCGGGGCGGTGATGGTAGAAGATGTCGACATAGTCGAGACCCATTCGCTTAAGGCTCTGGTCGAGGCTGGCAATCAGGTACTTGCGCGATCCCCAGTCGCCATAGGGGCCGTCCCACATGGTGTAACCGGCTTTACTGGAGATAATCAGTTCATCGCGATAGGGCAAAAAATCCTCTTTCAGGATGCGGCCAAAATGACTCTCCGCCGAACCCGGCGGTGGCCCATAGTTGTTGGCTAAATCAAAATGAGTCATGCCGAGATCGAATGCGTGACGCAGAAGCTGGCGGCTGGTTTCCACCCGCGTTTCGTCGCCAAAATTGTGCCAAAGCCCAAGAGAAATCGCCGGTAGCTTTAGTCCGCTATGACCGCAGCGGCGGTACTCCATCGTTTGATATCGCGTGGCGTTTGCCTGGTAAACCATACTTCCTCCGCAGATAAAACAGGGTTGTGTATACGTTTACACTAAAGAATGTTTGCCGCGGAGTACACACCCTGAAGGCGTAAATTTTGCTTTCCACCGCCATTGTTGAGCGCAATCTGGACAGCGCACCTGCTTATTCAATACTCAACTTACCTGCACGAGAGGAGAGTAAGGATATGCAACCGACTTATACCATTGGCGATTATCTGCTGGATCGTCTCGTAGATTGCGGCATAGACCGCTTGTTTGGCGTACCGGGTGATTACAATTTACAGTTTCTCGACAGCGTTATCGCGCAGCAGAGCTTAGGGTGGGTAGGTTGTGCTAGCGAGCTAAACGCCGCCTATGCCGCCGATGGCTATGCGCGCATTAAGGGCGCGGGCGCGCTGTTGACCACCTATGGCGTCGGTGAACTGAGCGCGCTCAACGGCGTTGCCGGGAGCTACGCTGAGCATGTACCGGTCCTGCATATCGTCGGCGCTCCCTGTACCGGCGCACAGCAGCGCGGCGAGCTGCTGCACCATACGCTTGGCGACGGTGATTTCAGCCACTTTTCGCGTATGAGTGAACATATTACCTGCTCTCAGGCGGTGCTGGCGGCGGGAAATGCCTGCCATGAAATAGACCGGGTACTGAGTGAAATGCTGACCCAGCATCGCCCCGGTTATCTCATGCTGCCGGCCGATGTGGCCAAAGCAAAGGCCACCCCGCCAGCTCACCGCTTGCTTATTCACACGCTGCCCGCCGACGAGAACCAGCTGGCGGGGTTCCGCGAGCACGCCGAGCGGATGCTCAGAAGCAGCCGTCGCGTATCGCTGCTGGCGGATTTTCTCGCCCAGCGCTATGGGCTACAAAACGCTCTGCGAGAGTGGGTGGCGAAGGTGCCGGTTGCTTACGCCACGATGCTGATGGGCAAAGGGCTTTTTGATGAGCAGCAGCCTGGGTTCGTCGGGACTTACAGCGGGATAGCCAGCACAGAGGATACCCGCGATGCCATTGAAAGCGCGGATACCATTATCTGCGTCGGCACGCGTTTTACCGATACCATTACCGCCGGTTTCACCCAACACCTTCCGCAGGAAAAAACGATAGAAGTCCAGCCCTTCGCCGTGCGGGTTGGCGATCGCTGGTTTAGCCGGGTACCGATGGAAAAGGCGCTGGATGTCTTAATCGAACTCTCTGCCAGCCTGGCGGCAGAATGGCATGCGCCAAATGTTCAGGCGCCGGGCGTCAGCGGCGCGCCAGAGGGGAGCCTGACGCAGAAAAACTTCTGGAGTACGGTGCAGAAACAGCTGCGCCCGGGAGATATTATCCTTGCCGATCAGGGGACGGCCGCTTTTGGCGCCGCCGCGCTTAAGCTGCCCCCTGACGCAACGCTGATTGTCCAGCCGCTATGGGGATCGATAGGCTTTACCCTTCCGGCAGCCTACGGGGCGCAAATCGCGGCAGCTGACAGAAGGGTGGTGCTGATTGTTGGCGATGGCGCTGCGCAGTTAACTATTCAGGAGCTGGGGTCGATGCTCAGAGACAAGCAGCGCCCGCTGATCCTGTTGCTCAATAACGAAGGCTATACGGTCGAGCGCGCAATTCACGGCCCCGAGCAGCGCTATAACGATATTGCGCTCTGGGACTGGAATCGCCTGCCTGACGCTTTTGCGCCCGATGTCCCTTCCCGATGCTGGCGAGTGACGCGCACCCACGAACTGCAGGAAGCGATGAATAGCAGCGTCGCCTCAGACAGGCTGACGCTGGTGGAGGTGATGCTGCCAAAAATGGATATTCCCGACTTTCTGCGCACGGTCACTCAGGCGCTGGAAGAGAGAAACAGCCGGGTTTAATCTCCACGCTTCCTGGCAATCATCAAGGGTTTACCGGCCAGCAGCAGCCAGGCCGGAAGCATGACGATACACAGCAGCGGAAGCAGCGTGGAATCGGGCACCACGACCGCTGCCATAAACAGGCTCAACCAGCCATCACGCGTCACTACCAGCGTCAGTCCGAGGATGGCGCAGGAAACGGTGATGGCTGCCGGCACGGCATCCACGTGTGCGTGAAGCATCAGGCCTAGCGCGACGCCGACGAACACCGCCGGAAAAATTCGACCGCCGCGAAAACCACAGGCGGCCGCCAGCACCAGCGCCGCCAGCTTCACCAAAGCAATAAGCATGTAATCGCTGGCGGTTAACGTCTGGCTGAAGGCTAATTGCTGCATTTCATCCAGGCCTTTAAACAGCGTGATATGCCCGCCGACGACGCCCAGGATCCCCAATAAAAATCCGCCAATACCGAGGGTTAAGATCGGATTTTTCAGCCGCTGCATCAGCGCGTGCAGGCGCGGTAAGCACCAAACGCCAACCATGCCGACGGCAATAGCAATCAGCGTCACGATAGCCCCGCTAAAGATATCGACAAGCTGCCACCGCTCGTAGTGCGCAATAGGTAACGAAAAGTTGGGGTGGAAAAACAGCCCGGTGGTCAGAGAGCCCGCCGCCGCGGCAAGTAAGGGGGCGAAGAGTCGGTCCCAAAGCGGGACATCGTTACTGCTGTTCAGCGTTTGCGAAAAGATCAGCGCCGCGGCAACAGGCGTGCCAAATAGCGCCCCGATAGTGCCGGAGGACGCCAGGATCGTCCAGTCCAGCGCGCTGACTCGCGGGAAAAGGCGGGAGCCAAGCGCCACCGTGAGGGCGATATTAATCACCATGATAGGATGCTCCGGCCCGAGGCTAACGCCGCCCGCCAGGCCGACGATCAGCGCAGCGAGCAGGCCGGGCAGAGCGCCGGGACTCACCGGTGCGCCAATGAGTGACTCGGTGGCCGGATCGGGTCCGGCGTGACCAGGACTAAAACGCACGACCAGACCTACGGCGATGCCGGTGCCGGTGAGGATAGCTATCGTCCAGAAAGGGCCGCTGGCGTTCATGCCCAGCAATCCAGGCAGGCTACTCCAGAGAATATTCTGCAGCATGGCTGCCGTTTTCATCGCCACAATCAAGACCAGGCTGGCAGCAATACCAATCACGATTGCGGGTATCGATAATAACAGCATCGTTCTGGCGCGCGGGTGCAGCATGAAAATATCCTTCTGAAGGTTTCGACGCACTACTTTGCCCGGGCGCGTTAAGGTCGTTGGCGCAAATGGTGCTGAAACGATAAAGTAAAGAGCTGGCCTGACGATCGGCCGCACAATAATTTCATAAATTACAGCCTAACTGTGACGTAGGTCGCTAAACAAAGGGCGCTTATGCGTTGGTCGTTGTTGTTAGGACGTCATGAATTTAGAGTGTGCCAAAGAATCATTTTGACTTTAGCGGAGCCGTAACGGAATGACAAAATTTGCTTTAGTAGGGGACGTTGGCGGAACGAATGCTCGTCTGGCGTTATGCGATCTGGCAAGCGGGGAGATCTCCCGTGCTAAGACCTATTCCGGGCTCGATTATCCCAGTCTTGAAGCCGTTGTTCAGGTCTATCTGGAAGAGCATAACGTCCGGGTCGAAGACGGCTGTATTGCCATCGCCTGTCCGATTACCGGCGACTGGGTGGCGATGACCAACCACACCTGGGCATTTTCTATCGCTGAGATGAAAAAGAACCTGGGTTTCTCGCATCTGGAAATCATTAACGATTTTACCGCGGTATCGATGGCGATCCCCATGCTAAAAGCTGAACATCTGATTCAGTTTGGCGGCGCGGAACCGGTGGAAGGCAAGCCGATTGCCGTCTACGGCGCCGGTACCGGGCTGGGCGTTGCTCATCTGGTACACGTTGATAAGCGCTGGGTGAGCCTGCCGGGTGAGGGCGGCCATGTGGATTTCGCCCCCAATAGCGAAGAGGAAGGCATTATTCTCGAAGAGCTGCGCAGCGAGCTGGGGCACGTCTCCGCTGAACGCGTCTTATCTGGGCCGGGGTTGGTTAATCTTTACCATGCGATCGTGAAGTCTGACGGGCGTCTACCGGAAAATCTGCAGCCTAAAGATGTGACCGAACGCGCGCTGGCCGATACCTGCATCGATTGCCGCCGCGCGCTGTCGCTGTTTTGCGTCATTATGGGCCGATTTGGCGGTAACCTGGCGCTGACCCTCGGCACCTTTGGCGGCGTGTATATTGCTGGCGGTATCGTGCCGCGCTTCCTTGAATTCTTCAAAGCCTCCGGCTTTCGCGGCGGTTTTGAAGATAAAGGCCGATTTAAAGCCTTCGTCCAGGATATTCCGGTCTATCTGATTGTCCACGACAATCCGGGACTGCTGGGCTCCGGCGCTCACCTGCGTCAGACTCTGGGGCAGATTCTGTAAGCCCCGTCTCTTACCCGAATAAAATGATTATTCGGGTAAATCCTCTACAAATGCATGAGCTGGCGAAACTCTTTCACCTTGCTGCGGCTCACCGGTACCTGAAACTCAAGGTCGCGTAGCCGCAGAATATAGGTGTTGTTGAACCAGGGTTCGATTTCGCGAATTTTGCTCAGGTTGACGCAGTACGAGCGGTGACAGCGAAAAAAGTGCGCCGGCGGTAGCTTGTTGCAGAACTCCGTGATATTCATCGGCATCACGAAGGACTCCTTGCGGGTATAAACGAACGTCATCTTTTCATGCGCTTCCGCGTAGTAAATATCGTGGATGCTGGTAACGATAATCCGTTCATCTTTAACCAGATTAATCGTGTCGTTTTCCCTGGCTGGATTGGCCGCTGCCCCGCTACCGGCGCTGACCTGCTGCTGTTGCTGCCAGGCGCCGGTCAGCTTTTGCAGCATGTTGATAATGCGCGATTCCTGGTAGGGCTTGAGAATATAATCAAACGCCTCCAGCTCAAAGGCTTCCACCGCATGCTCTTTCCACGCGGTAATAAAAACGATAAAGGGCTTATGCGCGAACTGGCTGATGTTTTGCGCCAGCAGTACGCCATCCAGAGATGGAATATTGATATCGAGAAAAATGGCGTCGACTTTGTTGTGCTGTAAAAACTTCAGCACATCCAGACCGTCGTCAAAGGTACCGACAATCTCCATTTCGCTATGAGTGTTAATCAACCAGGTGAGCTCTTGCTGCGCGAGGAACTCATCTTCCACAATGATGACCTTCATTTTATCTCCGCTCATGACAGCAGCGACTCCGTAGCCACCTGGGGCGCGTGTTGGGTTGGCACATAGAAGGCAATTTCGGTCCCCGGCGTCAGGCGTCGGATATGCAGTCCTTCCCCGTACAGTAGCTTGACCCGGTGATGAACATTGAGTAAACCGATTTTATTTCCCGGCATTTCGTCAGCCTCTACCCTCGCTACCACCGCAGGGTCGATACCGTTCCCCGTATCGCGAACGCTAATTCGTACCCGATTCCCGCACTCATTGATGCCAATGGTCACCACGCCTTTTCCTTTGCAGGGCTGAATCCCGTGGACGATAGCATTCTCCACCAGCGGCTGAATTAGCAGGCTGGGGATCATAAAGCTGACTTCATCATCAATATCATAAATCACCGTCAGCTTGTCGCCGAAGCGAGCCTGTTCAATCGCGATGTAATCCTTGATTTGATACAGCTCCCTTTTGATATCTATCTGTTCATCATCTTTTAATTCAATGTTGTAGCGTAAATAGCGCGACAAATTAAAAATTAACTGACGCGCGGTGTCCGGATTCATGCGAATCGACGATGAAATGGCGTTCAGCGCATTAAATAAGAAATGGGGATTGATTTTGCTTTGCAGCGCCCGCAGCTCGGCTTTATTGGCCATTTCACGCAGCTGTTCAGCGCGGGAAACCTCCAGCTGCGTAGAGATGATTTGCGACAGGCCTACCGCCATTTCCTGCAATGAGGAGGTGATGCGGTGTGCGTGGCAGTAATAGATTTTTAGCGTACCGGTGACGACGCCTTTTTCCCACAGCGGAATGACCAGCATAGAGTGTATTTCCGGCGTGCGATGAGCTTCATCATTGTTTTTAATAATGATTTTCCCATAGCGGATCGCCTGTTGCGTCGTTGGGCTGATAAAGTCATCGTTATCGCGGTAGTTGATTTCCCCGACGCCGACGTAGGCCATCACGTGCTGGGTATTGGTAATCGCGACGGCATCGGCACTGATATCGCGGCGGATAATGTCGCATACCTGACGCAGGGACTCGCTGTTGACGTGGCGAAATAGCGGGAGAGTTTTGTTGGCGATGTCGAGCGCCAGTTTTGCCTGACGGGCGGCGCTGGCTTCCTTTTCCCCCTCAACGCTCTGCACCAGCAAAACGATAAAGCCGATACATACGCTGCCAAGGATCATCGGAATACCAATCTTAGACACGATGTCTATCCCCAGCGCGAATGAAGGCGCCCACACGATCACGAGAATCATGGTTAAGGTTTCGCATAGCATCCCGGCGAGGATCCCCGCTTTCCAGCGCTGGGCTTTCGGCACTTTACGACCAATAAAACCAGAGAGCAGACCGGCGACAATGCTGGTAATAAAGCAGGGGACGGCGGTGACGCCATCAATATCAATCAGGTAGCGATGTACGCCGGCGATCGCGCCGACGATAGCCCCAACCCACGGGCCGAACAGGATCCCGCCGGACATGACCGCGATAATACGCACGTTGACCAGCGATCCCTCGACCGGTACGCCTGACCAGGTGCTAAAGAGGGCAAAGAGAGAGAAGATTGCGGTAACGGCCAGCAATTCTTTAGGGGTGTGCGCGGATTTATGCAGAAGTTCACGAAACAGGCGCAGGCGAATGAGGAAAAAGAGACAAATCAGCATTAATGCCGCGCGGTCAAAAACCGCCAGCAGCATAGTAAATATTTCGTGCATGTGTGCGCCGTGTTAATCGCGAGAAAGCAACATGATAGAAAACCTCGCGGCAGAAGGCCAGCTGAAGGCATGAATAGGGAAAAGTCTTACAAATAAAAGGGGATTAATAACAAACACCCGCGATTCAATAGCGTCTACGGATGAGCAAGCATTTAAGTAAAATTAAAGATATCAGTATGTTAATTTTGATGGAGTAGGCGAGGAGGGGAAAGAACGTTGCTGCCGTATTTAGTCGTACTGATACCCGTTTTTATCGCCAGAAATTATTTTTCTCTGCCCCTCTCGACAGCAGGAAAATTTTCGGGTTATTTTCTAAACGTGCTGCACAGGCAGCAGCGTCGCTCGGACGGTCCGGGCGCTAACGTTAATCCGAGGAATCTATGGCTGAATTCAGTCCTGAACGCCGTTTTACGCGTATCGATCGTCTCCCCCCTTACGTTTTTAATATCACTGCTGAACTAAAAATGGCTGCGCGACGCCGCGGCGAAGATATTATTGATTTCAGCATGGGTAACCCCGATGGCGCCACTCCGCCGCATATCGTTGAGAAACTCTGCACCGTTGCCCAGCGTCCCGATACCCACGGCTATTCTACTTCCCGCGGCATTCCGCGCCTGCGCCGGGCGATTTCTCGCTGGTATCAAGAGCGCTATAACGTTGAGATCGATCCGGAATCAGAAGCGATAGTCACCATTGGTTCAAAAGAGGGGCTGGCGCATCTGATGCTGGCGACGCTTGACCATGGCGATACCGTACTGGTGCCAAATCCCAGCTATCCCATCCATATTTACGGTGCGGTGATTGCCGGAGCCCAGGTACGTTCGGTACCTCTGGTCGAAGGCGTGGATTTCTTCAACGAGCTTGAGCGCGCGATTCGTGAGAGTTACCCGAAGCCGAAAATGATGATCCTCGGTTTCCCCTCCAACCCGACCGCACAGTGCGTCGAACTGGAGTTCTTTGAGAAAGTCGTGGCGCTGGCGAAGCGTTATGACGTGCTGGTGGTGCACGATCTGGCCTATGCCGATATTGTTTACGATGGCTGGAAAGCGCCCTCTATCATGCAGGTCCCCGGCGCGCGCGATGTCGCCGTCGAATTCTTTACGCTCTCTAAAAGCTATAATATGGCGGGCTGGCGTATCGGCTTTATGGTCGGTAACAAAACGTTGGTTAATGCGCTGGCGCGCATTAAAAGCTATCACGATTACGGCACTTTCACCCCTCTACAGGTTGCGGCGATTGCCGCGCTTGAAGGCGATCAGCAGTGCGTTCGCGACATTGCCGAGCAGTATAAACGTCGTCGCGATGTGCTGGTGAAAGGGCTGCATGAGGCCGGATGGATGGTGGAATGTCCGAAGGCGTCAATGTATGTCTGGGCGAAGATCCCGGAGCAGTATGCGGCGATGGGCTCACTGGAGTTTGCTAAAAAGCTGCTGCAGGATGCAAAAGTCTGCGTTTCTCCGGGCATTGGCTTTGGAGACTATGGCGATACCCATGTACGCTTTGCGTTAATTGAGAACCGCGATCGTATCCGCCAGGCGGTGCGCGGCATTAAATCAATGTTCCGTGCCGACGGGCTGCTTCCCGCGTCGGCTAAGTTGACCAGCGAAAGCCACGAATAAAAAAAGGAGCCGAAAGGCTCCTTTTTTTTACACCGTTAAAGCTAGATCATCAGGGCGAAAGTTCCGGCCCAAACGATGACCATAAAAGAAATGCCCATTAAGAAATATTTCACGACTCATCACTCCGCGCTCTCGGCGAGACGCCTTAAATGAATTTGCTCTTCATTGCCTGCTCAGCTATCGCTCACGAAAACGACGCTTTTTCAGCGGGCGGTAGCTGTAAATTCTGAGCGTAAACGGCTCCAGATGGCGCTAATGTACGCCTAAAAAATGAGGGAAACAAGAGCCATTTTTTTATTAATTTTTAGTTACTTACGAGTGTCGTGATTCGGCGACACATTAATTTCATTCGGTATTAAATTTCATTCTGGCGACGGTCATTAACAACAGTTTTTGTACTGATATAGTTGTTTGATTTTGTGCTTTTTTCTGCCTGAATGCGGGAGGTGTTAACTATCCCGCATGAGGAGATGACGGGTTTAGCGAGCGGCTGAATCCTGATGTTGCCACTCTTGCGGGTAGCGTGCGGGAGCGAAACGCAGCGTTATGGCCATTAGGGCCAGGACGCAGGCGGCGTGAAGCATCCAGTCGAGCTGGTAATTGCCGCTTAAACTCCGCAGCAGTCCCGACAGCCAGGGGGAAAGCCCGGCGACAATAAAGCCTACTCCCTGCATAAACGCGACCAGTCGGCCCGCAATGGCGGGGTGCCTGGCGTGATCGAGCGCCAGGACCAGACACAGCGGAAATGCGCCGCCAAGCCCAATACCGCAGCAGATGGCCCAGACAAGCGGTACCTGCTGCGGTAGCCAGATAAAACCGCAGAAGCCGACAAGCTGTAAGGCCAATGCCAGCATCAGAAGCGTTCGTCGATCCTCATGTCTGGCCAGGATGGGCAGCAGGAGCGCTCCGCCGGTCTGGCCGATGGTCATTAACGCCAGCAGGGTACCGCTGAACTGCGCGCTGTAGCCCGACTGCATATAGTAAGGCGGCAGCCAGGCAATCAGGCTGGCATAGCCGCCGTTGATCAACCCAAAATAGAGGCTGGGGGGCCACATAAAGCGTC